>Ga0208277_1001668_pt1 | contig 12844 bp, 11 predicted proteins | sample ETNtaG_5_FD_185782 | JGI IMG/M metagenome (GOLD analysis project Ga0208277, IMG submission 185782) | Marine microbial and viral communities from oxygen minimum zone, Eastern Pacific Ocean - ETNP201406SV205 (SPAdes) (version 2) | ecosystem: Environmental > Aquatic > Marine > Oceanic ...
GCACAGTTGCATAAGGGGCTTCACGAGGTACAATGATTAGTGTTCGGCGTTCTTTCATCGCAACAATTGCAGAACGTGTTATGAGATTGTCGCCGATGCCTGCGGCCAGTTTTCCAAGGGTGGTCCCTGAGCACGGGCAGATGACAACAGCATCAATTGGTGCAGATCCTGATGCGGATTTGGCACCAATGTTGGCCTGTTCTTCAAGAAGTGCTCCTGTCCGTTCTGCAAGTTCCTCTGGTGTTGTATCGCACTCATGCTTGAGTGTGATTCGCCCAGAGTTGCTTACAACAAGTCTGAGTGGTACTTTGAGTTCTTGCAGTACCTCGGCTAATCGTACGCCGTAAGCTGCTCCAGAAGCACCTGATATGCCGAGAACGACTTCGCCCATGGTGGTAATTCCAGCCTTCCTCATATATGCACTTGTTTGTAACCCTTGGCAAATTATCGATTCAAGCACTTGTTGTATACTGAAAGAAGGGCGTCCTCGAGTTCTTGTCGAGATACTGAATAGTTCAGTCGATGAAGAGATGTTGTTGTGGATTCAGCAAGACCGCAACCTGCAAGGTTCTCCACCCGTCCTGTTGGTGTATTGTAATTGATAGTGAGGCCATGGCGACTTACCCATCGAAGGAATGACAACCCAATGCTGCAGATTTTCTTTCCTTCCACCCATACTCCTTGCATTCGATCATCACGATATCCCTCTATACCAAGTATGGATAGAGATTCAATGACCCATTCCTCGAGTTTGAATATTATTGATGCGACGGATTTTTCATCTTCCTTATTCCAATGTATAATTGGATACACAACAAGTTGTCCAGGGCCGTGCCATGTCAGGCCTCCACCACGATCTACTGCTTGTGTAGCATAATCCTCTGGAGGATGGATACCATCATTTCGAGCTCGAGGTCCAACTGTGACAATTTCGGGATGCTCCATAATAAGAAGTGTATCGGATATCTCCCCATTGATTCGTTGCATTTGCAACGCAGACATCATTTCAACTGCATCATTATATTCGACTATGTCGAACTTTTGGATGTCAGTCTTCTGCATAGTAATGCCTCAAAATTGACCTGATGAGCCAAAGCCACCTTCTCCACGTTCTGTTGATGTAAGTTGCTCATAATCAACTTCATCGATGTGTACGCGTGGTACTGGTGCAAAGAGAAGTTGGGCAATTCGCTCTCCCTTCTCGATATGAAATTCATCACCTGGTCCAATCCATGTTGCTAATACTTTCAACTCTCCTCGATAGTCTGCATCGATTGTTCCTACTCCATTAGGGAGGATCATTCCTTTCTTACCAAGCGATGATCGGCAACGAATTTGGCCCTCCCAACCTTCTGGTATTGCGCATGCCAATCCCGTTGGGATCATGACAGATGATCCCTTGGAAACAATCGTTGCTTCAAGGGCATACAAATCCCAGCCTGCAGCCAACGCACTACCTTGTGTGGGTAATCTCGCTTCGGGATTGAGTTTTGCAAATGGGATGTTTAGTTCACTTCGCATGGTTTTTGCTATCCTTGGAGGTTGAAGAGTTCTTTGCTTTTCACTCCAGTGGAAATAAAGGTATATTCTGGCGTAAAAAAAGCACAAAAATTAATTTCAAATCAAGTCCATATAGGCTTCGGCTCTAAAATCATAATAAGCGGCACAGTCCCTCGATTCAAATACTCTTGAAAACACTACTTCATAGGAGTCGAGGATGCACATATTTATGTGCCATCTCGGACGGAACGTAAACTCCAGCGCGTGATGGAAGGTGGAAAATATGGTAATCGAGCACAACCGAAACGACGATGGAATTGAAATTGATCTCTCACATGAATTCATCGAACCGATGATGCAAGAGAATCTCGACCGATTCGTACTCTTCCCGATTGAGCATGATGATATTTGGGGGATGTACAAACAACACGCAGCATCCTTCTGGACCGCTGAAGAAATCGATCTTGCTGAAGATCTCAAAGATTGGGAGCAACTCAATGATGATGAGCAACACTTCCTCAAGCACGTTCTTGCGTTCTTTGCAGCCAGTGATGGTATTGTAAATGAGAACCTTGTCATAAACTTTGCAAACGAAGTTTGTTGGGCTGAAGCACGTGCCTTCTACGGTTTCCAAATTATGATGGAGAACATCCATGCTGAAACATACTCTCTCCTTATTGACACTTACATCAAGGACACAAATGAGAAGAGTCACTTGTTCAAAGCCCTTGAAACAGTACCTTCTGTAAAGCGTAAGGGTGACTGGGCTCTTCGCTGGCTTTCAAGGAAGAAAGGATCTTTTGCCGAGCGCCTTGTCGCATTCGCTGCTGTTGAAGGGATTTTCTTTTCAGGTTCCTTCTGCGCTATTTTCTGGCTCAAGAAGCGTGGCCTCATGCCAGGATTGACATTCTCGAACGAACTTATTAGCCGTGATGAAGGGCTCCACTGTGACTTTGCATGTATGCTTCACAGTAAACTTGAGCGACCTACTCCAGAGAACAAGATCCACCGAATTATTGCAGAAGCAGTTGAAATTGAAATTGAATTCGTTACAAGTGCACTTCCGGTTAACTTAATCGGAATGAATGAAGAACTCATGAAGCAGTACATTCAATTTGTTGCAGACCGACTTCTCGTTACCCTTGGAGCATCCAAACTTTACGATGTAAGCAATCCATTCCCGTGGATGGAAATGATTTCCATGCAAGGAAAAACTAATTTCTTCGAAAAGCGCGTTGGAGAATACCAAAAATCCGGTGTCTTGGACGGAGCATCCCTTGGAAGTGTCCAACAGCGGTTTTCTATGGACGAAGACTTTTGAACCGAGCGCGAATATAGGAAGATACGCACGAACAGCAAATACAGGAGAGGACGAAAAATGACAATGCAAGTAGTGAACCGAAAAGGTGAGAGGGAAGATGTACGATTTGATGCAATTTTGGATAAATTGAGAAATTTGTCTGATGGATTAGATCTGAATTGGATTGACCCTGCACATCTGACAAAGTTAACGATCGAAGGATTGTACGACGGAGTTACGACACGTGAACTTGATCAACTTGCTGCTGAAACCGCTGCCTCTCTGGTTTCTCACCATCCTGATTACAGTAAGCTTGCTGCACGAATTTGTGTTGATGATCTACATCGTTCAACAAAGGATACCTTCACAGATGTTATTACAGATCTCCGCGAATACATCGACCCAGAAAGTAAGAAACACGCTCCTTTGATTTCGGAAGAAGTATACGACATCATAATGGAGAATGCCGAAGTACTCAACAACCACATTGATTATTCACGTGATTATAATTACGATTATTTTGGATTCAAGACCCTTGAGCGCTCATACCTGCTTAAACTCAATGGAGAAATTGCAGAACGACCACAGCATATGCTTTTACGAGTCTCTGTTGGAATCCACCATGGAAACATTGCAAAAGCTCTCGAAACCTATGATCTCATGTCCAATGGTTACTTTACCCACGCAACACCGACATTGTTCAACTCTGGAACTCCGACGCCTCAGATGTCGTCTTGTTTCCTCTTAACAATGCAGGACGACTCACTTCATGGAATCTATGATACACTCAAGCAGTGTGCTTTGATCTCAAAGTCTGCTGGTGGAATTGGATTATCCATTCATCACATTCGTGCTAAGGGCTCTTACATCAAAGGAACAAATGGCCAATCAAATGGTATCGTTCCTATGCTCCGTGTCTTCAACGACACTGCACGTTACGTCGACCAAGGTGGCGGCAAGCGGAAGGGTTCAATCGCCATTTACCTCGAGCCATGGCATCCTGATTTGATCGAGTTCCTTGATCTACGTAAGAATCACGGAAAGGAAGAAATGCGAGCAAGAGATTTGTTCTATGCGCTTTGGACTCCTGACCTCTTCATGGAACGAGTTGAAGCGAATGGAGAATGGTCTTTCTTCTGTCCAAATGAATGCCCAGGTCTACAAGATGTCTATGGTGAAGAGTTCAATGCCCTCTACCACTCCTATGAAGAACAAGGTTTAGCTCGAAAGACTGTACCTGCACGTGAAGTATGGGACAAGATTGTCGAGGCTCAAATTGAAACAGGAACTCCATATATGCTCTACAAAGACGCTGCAAACATGAAATCAAATCAGAAGAACTTGGGAACAATTCGTTCTTCCAACCTTTGCACCGAGATCATGGAATACACATCTGCTGACGAAGTAGCTGTGTGCAACCTTGCATCTATTGCTTTGCCAAAGTTTGTTGAGAACGGCTCGTTCAATCACCAACTCTTGCACGATGTAACATACCACGCTACTGGTAATCTTAACCGAGTCATCGATGTTAATTTCTATCCTGTAATCGAAGCCCGTAATTCAAATATGCGCCATCGACCTATTGGTCTTGGTGTTCAAGGACTGGCAGATACATTTGCCATGCTTGGAATGGCCTTTGAGAGTCCAGAGGCTCGTGCATTGAATAAGGAAATCTTTGAGACGATTTACTATGCTGCATGTTCCGCATCGAAGGATGCTGCAGTTGCAGAAGGTGCTTATTCGACATTCAAGGGTTCACCTGCTTCGGAAGGATTACTTCAATTCGACCTATGGGGCATGAACGAGCACTCAGGCCGCTGGGATTGGGATACGCTCAAAGCAGAAATCGTAGAAAATGGAATGCGAAACTCACTGCTTCTTGCACCTATGCCAACTGCTTCAACATCTCAGATTCTTGGAAACAATGAATGCTTTGAAGCGTTCACATCCAATCTCTATGTCCGTCGAACACTTTCTGGAGAATTCATCGTTCTCAACAAGCATCTGGTCAATGACCTCATTGGTGCTGGTCTTTGGAACATGGCTCTTAAAGACGAGATTCTTCGACACAAAGGTTCAGTTCAGAACATCTCTGGGATTCCAGATTCGATCAAAGAACTTTACAAAACCACTTGGGAAATCAAGCAAAAGCATGTTTTGGACATGGCCGCAGACCGTGGAGCATACATTGATCAGAGTCAATCCCTGAACATTCACATGGTTGATGCAAACGCTGCAAAGGTCAGTTCAATGCACTTCTATGGATGGAAGTCTGGACTCAAGACAGGTATGTACTATTTGCGAACAAAGGCTGCAGCTGATGCAATTCAATTCACTGTTGAAAGTAAGGTCAAGGACGACCCAGTTGTCAATGGACTTGCAGAACGTGCAGAAGAAGTCAGCACTATGGAAGCAATTGCCTGTAGTCTCGATACCCCAGATGACTGTTTGATGTGCGGAAGTTGAGGCTTAGATGGGTGTGAAACACCCACTTTTCTGAATCTGATCAATCATAATCAGAATACTTCTTGGAACTCCCTTTTACCTTTTCAACAGGGTACTTCTCAGTATTGAGCTTAATTTTCTCATTCATAATTTGAATCGGATCTACATTCAAAACTGAACATAAGCGTAGGCAATAGACCATCACATCTGCAAGTTCATGACTCATCGATTCAACTAATTTGGAATCAGCAAGTACTTCTTCCTTGGATGGATTCGACCATTGAACTGTTTCAGATAATTCAGCGGCTTCAATCGAAATAGAAGAAATCAAATTCTTGACCGTATGGAATTGATCCCAATCTCTCTCTTTCGTAAAAGCATCAACAATTTCCATAGTCTGCTTCAAGGAATCTGTTCCGTCCATACCTCTCTCACACGGGCTTCGTGTAAAGAGATTTCAATTCATTTCACATCGAATGAATCGCATGGCCAAGGGTTGCAAGAACTGCTTCATGGGTCATTTCAGTCATTGTTGGATGAGCATGGATTGTATGTGCAATATCTTCGAGAAGTGCTCCCATTTCGATTGCTAGAGTCCATTCACCGACAAGTTCGCTAACATGTGTTCCAACTGCCTGGATGCCGAGAATTCTGTGATCGTCTTCACGAGCAGTAACTCGAACAAAGCCAGCAGTCTTTTCTGCTTCTTGAGTAAGAGCACGTCCGTTTGCTGCTAGTGGGAACTTTCCAGTAATGACTGGATGACCTGCTTCCTTAGCTTCTGATGGTGAGAGTCCAACTGAGATAATTTCAGGCTCTGTAAAGACAATTGCAGGAACTGCTGCTGGCTCATAGGCACGAGGTTGTCCAGCAATAATCTCAGAGACCATTTCTCCTTGGAAAGAAGCGACGTGAGCCAGCATTTCACCTAGATCACAAACGTCTCCAATTGCATAAACACCTTTCATGTTTGTTTCACACTTGTTGTTGACTTTTACAAATCCACGTTCATCAAGAGCAACACCAGTTGGTGAAAGAGCAGCACTCATAGGACGTCGTCCTACAGTCACCAGAACTTTGTCAACATTGAGTTTCTCAAATTCAGTTCCTTCTTTAGCATCCTTTGGAGTGTAGAGTAGGTCAACGCTTCCATCGTCCTTTGTCTCAATTCCCTTTGCGAATACTTTGGTATGAACCTTGATCTTCTGTTTCTTGATTGCAATTTCGAGTGGTCTTCGAAGTTCTTTATCGAAGATTGGTAGGACCGAGTCCATTGCTTCGATCACAGTCACTTCGCTTCCAAGCATTCTGAAGGTGATTCCTAATTCGAGTCCGATATAGCCTCCACCGACAACAGCGATTCGCTTTGGTAACTCTTGTAATGAGAGTGCTTCTTTCGATGAGATGACATGCTCATCATACGGCATAAATGGTAATTCAATCGGAACTGATCCATTTGCAAGAATGACATTTTCTGCCTGGATGAGTAATGCATTTTTTCCTTTACCGATTTTTACGGTTTTTGCATCTTGGAATTCAGCCCAGCCATTGACTAATTCAACACCAGCGTTCTTGAGAAGTGCTTCGACACCTTTGTTGAGTCTGTCAACAATCGAATCTTTCCATCCAACAGTATTGGCCATGTTCAATTCAGCAGGTCCCGGAATACTGATTCCCATGTGACCGTCTTTTTCTGCATGCTTTGCAAGCTTGTGGAATGTATGTGCTGCATGAATGAGTGCTTTCGAAGGGATACATCCACGAATGAGACATGTTCCTCCAACACGTTGTCCTTCTACAATCACTGTATCGAGTCCAAGTTGTCCTGCGCGGATTGCAGCAACATAGCCACCAGGTCCGGCACCAATAACCAATACTTTGCATTGACGTGTTTTCATTTCAATAACCTCACATGAAGATTGTAGCAGGATGTTCAAGCATTGACTTGAGTAATTGAACAAGACTCGCTCCATCATGTCCGTCTACGACTCTGTGATCCCAAGAGGAAGAGAGGTTCATGATTCGACGAACTTCAATACGTCCATCGATAACGACTGCACGGTCTTTGGCATTGTGGACGCCAAGGATTCCAACTTCTGGCTTGTTAATGATTGGTGTAGCTCCAAGTCCGCCCATGCGCCCGAGGCTTGTGATGGTGAATGTTGAACCTGAGAGGTCATCCACGCCAGCCTTTCCGTCACGAGTTGCTTGAGTGACACGTCCCATTTCAGCAGCTGCAGACCAAATGTCCATGGCTTCAACATGCTTGACAACAGGAACGTATAATCCACGATCTGTTTGAGTAGCAATTCCAAGGTGTACGCCTTCATGTCGGGTTACAACTCCAGCTTCATCATCAAAGAGAGCATTACACTCTGGGCGTTGCCCCAGTCCTTTGACCAAAGCCAGCATGATAAATGGAAGATATGTCAACTTTGGAGCACCCTCAGGGCGTGTTGCATTGAGATGTTGTCGAAGGGCTTCTAACTCGGTTACATCAACTTCTTCAAAGTATGAGAAGTGAGCAATTGTGGAGTATGATGCCATCATTGAATCAGCAATCTTTCGTCGCAAACCGATAACCTTGATCTCTTCAGTTCCAGTTTTTGCAGTACGTGGACTTCCACCAACTGGCATTGATGAACTCGCACGACTTGCACCACCGCTGAGGTGGACATCAAGATCGGCATGAGTGATTCGTCCTGCAGGACCTGACCCAGCAACGTGATACAGATCAACACCTGCAGATCGTGCACGTTGTCGAACGGCAGGACTTGCTAGTGGCTTTGTCCCAGGGGCGCGTTCAACAGCAGGACCTGCTACAGAGACAGGTGCTGCTTCAGGTTGTGGTTCAGGCTCTGGAGCCGCAACGGGTTCAGGAGTTGGTTCAGGTTTGGTTTCCACTTCTTCCTTCGCAGGTTCTTCTTCAGAAGCAGAAGCATTACCGTCTCCATCTACATCAAATTCGATGCAGACAACACCGACTGGTAGAATGTCTCCCGCTTCTCCAATAATCTTACTCACGGTTCCATCGCATGGTGCAGGAATCTCAACGGTTGCTTTATCGGTCATAACCGAAAGAATTGGATCATCTTCTTTGACTGAGTCTCCTACTGAGACCATCCATTCTACAACTTCGCCTTCTACGACGCCTTCTCCGATATCTGGTAATTTGAATGCAAATGTTCCCATATTTATTCCACCTGTGTTTTCTTTATTGCATCAGCTATTCGCTGAGGACTTGGCATGTAATCCCATTCCGTTGTATGCGGGAATGGTGTGTCCCATCCGGTGACACGTTGAATCGGTGCTTCAAGATGATAGAAACATCTTTCTTGAATCGATGCGCTCATTTCTGCTCCGAAACCGCTGGTTTTTGGAGCCTCATGGACAATAACACATCGTCCTGTTTTCTTGATTGAATTGACAACTGTATCTCTGTCCCATGGGACTAATGTTTGTAGGTCAATCAGTTCGCAGTCAATACCTGAATCTTTTATTGCCTGTTCTGCAACATGGACCATTGTCCCATAAGCAATAACAGTGCAAGCATTTCCTTCTTTGACAACCCTTGCTTGCTCAAGAGGAACGGTGTAATGTCCTTCAGGAACTTCAGCATCTGGATGACCTGACCATGTTGGAACATTGTGTGGGTCTCCATAGAAAGGACCTCTGTAACAACGCTTTGGTTCAAAGAAAATCACTGGATCATTGCATTCGATTGCAGACAATAACAGTCCTTTTGCATTGTATGGGTTTGAGCAATAAACGACCTTCAAACCAGGTGTGTGCGTAAACTGTGCTTCTGGAGATTGCGAGTGATGATGCCCTCCCTTAATTCCACCACCAGCAGGTGTTCGGAATGTGAGCGGCGCAGTGAATTCTCCTCCTGAGCGATGTCGAACCTTTGCAATTTCATTGACAATTTGGTCATACGCTGGAAAAATATAGTCAGCGAATTGGATTTCTGCTACTGGACGTAGTCCATTGAGTCCCATGCCCATTGCGATAGCGGCAATTCCACCTTCTGCAAGAGGTGAATCAAAGACTCGGTGTGCTCCGTATTCCTTCTGTAATCCTTCTGTGACTCGGAAAACGCCTCCGAAGAAACCGACATCTTCTCCAAAGATGACCACGTTTGGATCTTCTTTCAATGAAATCGACAATGCCGAATTAAGAGATTTGATCATATTCATGTCAACCATCATCTCACTTCCCGAGTTCCTCTCTTTGTTCTTGGATATGCCAAGGGACGGTCTCATAGACTTCTGTGAAAATTGTTGATGCAGGTGGATATGGTCCTGAAGCAAGGTCGCCAAATTCACATGCCTCTTTGTAAGCTGTCATCACATCATCGTCAATTTTCTGTGCAAGTTCAGAGTGCTTCTCTTCATCCCAAACATCAATTGAGATGAGGTGGTCCTTCAATCGCTGAATCGGATCTCCACCTGGCCAGCATGTTGCTTCATCATTTGGCCGATATGCAGACGGATCATCCGAGGATGAGTGCGCGCCTGCCCTGTACGTGTAAATTTCGATATGAGTCGGGCCGAGACCTGCTTCTGTACGCTGACGCGCCCATTGTGTGATGCTGTAGAGTGCAAGGAAATCATTTCCATCCACTCTAAACGAAGGAATATCATAAGCTAAACCTCGCTCAGCAAAGGTCTTTCCACCAGTTGCGAGATTGGAGTGTGTTGAAATTGCCCACTGATTGTTCACGACATTGAGGATGACTGGAGGTTTGAATGTGGAAGCGAAGTTCAGTGCATAATGGTAATCGCCTTGAGCGGATGTACCATCTCCAAGCCATGAGATACAGACTTCGTCCTTTCCTTGGTAAGCACTCGCCATAGCGACACCTACTGCTTGTGAGAATTGAGTTCCTACAGGAGATGAAATCGAAATGAATCGGCCTTCTTTGTAAGTATAGTGAACTGGCATTTGTCGTCCTCGAACGTTATCTTCAGTATTACCAATGCAGTGACAGATCATACTAACCATGTCTCGGCCACGTACGAATTGAGCCCCTGGTTGTCGATAAGAAGGGAATATCCAATCTTGTTCTTTCAAAGCCATCGTTTGGGCAATAGCAATTGCTTCTTCACCAAAAGACCGCATATAGAAGGAGAGTTTTCCTGTTCGTTGCATCTTGATCATTCGGTCGTCAAAAATACGCAATCGCATCATGTATTCCAAACCCTCAATCATAGTCGCTTTATCGAGATTAGGATTCCATTCACCTTTTGCTTCACCGTTATCGTCGAGAACTCGGACAAGGCCTCTTGCATGCGAGGTTGTCTCGTCAGAAGTGCATGTTGCCGGATCTGGTCGGTTGAGGTCTTCTGGTTGCTCCTTGAATGAGCCGCCAAAATCAGCCTTTTCTCCAGGTCTAAAAGGAGGAATTCCGATGGTATAAGGCGCTGTTGTCGCCGTTCTTCTCTCCGTCATTGGTTCACCTCACCATGACTCGGCATTAAGGGATGTTGGTGATTTGCTATGGGTTGAACTTTCACATAAGCACCTGGCATATCCTCTTGATTGGTTTCATCCAAGGTTTTCCTCATGAGCAATCCTGCTTTGTATGAAGAACGCACCAATGGTCCACAAGCGACCCCAGAAAAGCCCATTTCGATTGCAGCTTCGGCCCATTCATCATAACGCTCGGGTTCTGGGAATCTATCGACTGCGAGGTGTTTTTTTGATGGAGCAAGATATTGTCCTATTGTGAGTAAATCAACATTGACTTCCCTGAGGAGTTTCATTGCCTCAAGAACCTCATCATCCGTTTCACCAACACCGACCATGATCGATGATTTTGTGATGATATCTGGGCGGAGCCGTTTTGCTTCCTTGAGTATCTGAATGGATTGGTTAAACGATGCTCGTGGGTCACGAACGATGGAATCCAAACGGGGGACGCATTCAACATTATGAGCGAAAACTTTCAGTGGGCTTCCTTCGAGTAGATGTGCAAGATCGTTCAAATCCCCTGCTAAGTCCGAACAAAGAAGTTCGAGTGTAACTTCTGGAGAAGATTCGAAAACAGCAGCAAGGCATTTTTTGTAATGGTCCGCACCTGAATCCTCTAAATCATCTCGGTTGACAACCGTAATTACTGCATGACGTAAGTTCATTGATGATACTGCTTCTGCCAAATGTTGAGGTTCATCTTGGTCAAGTGGAGGTGGTGTTTTGCGAGTTCCAACTGCACAGAAACGACAACCTCTCGTACACTCTTTTCCTGCGATCATGAATGTTGCATCACCGCTTGACCAACAATCGTGAATGTTTGGGCATTTTGCCTCTTGGCAGACGGTATGGAGTTTGTTATCTTTTACAGCATCCATCGTTTCATTGAAGGTTTGTTGCTGTTTTCCAGATGGCAGTCGTGTTCTAAACCAGTTTGGCAAACGGGGCCTAGGTGCTTTAGGTGACGCCATTTTTAGATTTCTAGCCATAACCTCGCACCCCCGATGTACTAGCCACATGAACGAACATCAAAAAGGTGTGCAGGGGCGAAATAGTGTGTTTTTGCAATACGAGCATTGATGAATGCGAGTCGTTAAGGAACCTCATGGCCAATCCTACGGTATTCGTGACGGGAGGGGCCAAGCGTATAGGCAGGGCAATCGTTGAGCATTTCTCGGCGAATGGTTATTCTGTAATCATTCACGTTTCGTCCTCCTTGGAAGAAGGAAACATGCTTGCTGAAGAGTTACGATCTTCAGGTGGTAAGGCCGATGTATTGCAAGCAGATTTGATAGATGAGGCTGCTACGGAAACACTTGTTGAACGTGTTGAAAAACATCCGTTCGTGATCGAACGAGGTGGGCTCGACGTTCTTGTTCATAATGCATCAAGATACAGTCAAATTCCAATCGAAGATCTCACAGTTGAAGATATGCGAATCATGAATCGATTACATGTCGAGTCGCCGTTACAATTGACTCAAGGTTTATCTTTAGAACTCTCTTCTATAGAAGGTAGCGTGATTGCACTTACAGATACTTCAGACGGCCAGCATTGGGAGAAATTGTCTCATTATACCTCTAGCAAGGCAGGCCTACGTCAACTCATGTTCGGGCTTGCAGGAGAACTCGCTCCAAATGTTCGAGTCAATTGCGTTGGCCCTGGTGCAATTCTTTCGGCTGATTGGGAACAGGAACATTTTGACAAGGTCTTGCAGAGAGTTCCTTTGCGACGTTCAGGTACGCCCGAGGACATTGCATCCGCTGTTTACTTCTTGGCAAATGCATCATACATCACAGGCCAAGAGCTGAAAGTTGATGGCGGTTGGACACTTTCTCCATAGGGAAGGATTTCATACATCCTTGTTCCCAGCGGTATTATCGAGGTGGCTGAGGTGGTCAAAGGCGCCGGGCTTAAGATCCGGTCCCAGATGGGTTCGAGGGTTCAAATCCCTCCCTCGATACCAATGAAATTGTTGTGGAATCAATATTGTTGACACAAATCATGCAAAACCGTTTAACGCCCGCTCTCATCGCATGATGTGAGGGATGTTATGACTACGTCTTCAAAGCCGATTGTGTTTACAGTGCTCGCGTTACTGTTTTTGGCGGTTATTCCACTGCAAAA
>Ga0208277_1001669_pt1 | contig 12838 bp, 15 predicted proteins | sample ETNtaG_5_FD_185782 | JGI IMG/M metagenome (GOLD analysis project Ga0208277, IMG submission 185782) | Marine microbial and viral communities from oxygen minimum zone, Eastern Pacific Ocean - ETNP201406SV205 (SPAdes) (version 2) | ecosystem: Environmental > Aquatic > Marine > Oceanic ...
TCATAAATTAACAATATGAAAATCGCATATATATTTTTTTTAATTTTTATTAAATCTTTAAGCGATCAAATGCCATGGGGTATTACTGGACATCGAACTGTAGGAGAAGTAGCATCTCAAAATATATCTGAAAAAACTTCAAATTCAATAAAAAACCTTTTGGGAGGGGAATCACTCGCTTATATTTCAAATTATGCTGATGAAATTAAATCTGATAAACGATATCAAGTTTATAATCCGTGGCACTATGCAAATATGAAAGTTAATGAAAGTTACTATTCAAGTGAAAAGAATGTTAAAGGCGATGTTATACAGGCTATTAAAAAGTGTATTGAAGTTTTAAAAAGCAAAAAAACTTCAAAAAACGATAGAAGATTTTATTTAAAATTACTTGTGCATTTTGTTGGTGATATTCATCAACCAATGCATTTGGGAGAAAAAAGAGATAAAGGAGGGAATAATATCAAATTAAAATGGTTTGGAAAAAACACAAATCTTCATCGAATTTGGGACAGTGATATAATAGATAGCAGTAAAATGAGTTATACGGAATTGACAAATAATTTACCAATATTATCTAACTCTAAAAAAAAGGAATATAAATCAAGTCCAATTGAAGTTTGGGTTGAAGAAACCCATGATTTAACTAAAAAGATTTATAAAGATCTACCAGAAAATATAAATTTAGGTTATCGATATCGTTATGAAAATTTTGATTCTATTCGATTACAATTATTAAAAGCAGGACTTCGTCTTGCATACATTCTTGACGATATATTTAAATGATTTTACGAAAGGTTAAATTTATGCGTGGTCCGACCGGTTTTGCAGTTTTAGCAATTTGATGTAGCCAATAGGTTTGGGTTTCTCCCTCCATTAACAATAAACTTCCTGATTTCAAAAGAATTTTTAATCTTAATTCTTTTTTAGTTTTATGTTTTAAATTAAAAAATCGCTCTGCTCCAAAACTAAGTGATGCAATTGTAGGATTTGCACCTAGCTCTTTTTCATTATCTGCATGCCAACCATTACTGTCTTTTCCATCTCGATATTGATTTAATAATACAGTAGTAAATTCAACATCACTTACCTTATGAATACTGTTTTTTATTTCTAGAAGAAGAGGTGTAATTTGATTTGGATACATAGTAATTCCAGAATAGGAGTAAGGCATTGAGTTTGTTGAGTATAATGCAGTCAGTCTAGGTTGAGGGTAGGTTTTTCCATAAATGGTAATGGAGTCATTTCTCCAATTTATCTCATTTTGAAGTTTATTGAAATATTTCTCAGATTTTTCATTTTTAAAAAAAGACTCAAAATAACGAAATTGAGCACCTGGAAATTTAGTAATTGATCCATTACTGGGAAGAACAATTGGTTTAATCATTTTTTAAAAAAGTCAATTAATAAAAAATCGCCCGGAGGCGATTTTTTATTTAATTAAGTCAACACTTCTTTGAATAAACTGAGTTAAAGCTTCACCCTTTAACAAATTTTGAGAGAGTTTTGCAAGGTCCAGAGCTTGCTGAATCAGACTTTCTTTTTTCTTTTTTGTTTTTGTATTTAGTATTTGGCTAACTAGTTCATGGTTTGTATTTACTACTAAATTATACATATCAGGCATATTTCCCATCATACCTCCTCCACCTGTTTGTTGCATTTCTTTCATGCGTCTCATAAATTCTGGTTGAGTTAATACAAAAGGTAAACTTTTACTATCTAATGGTTCAAGTTGAACTGTATATCCACCTTCTTTGACAACATCTTCAATAATTGGTTTTAATTTTTCTTTTTCCTTATCAGATATTTTTGAGATTACTGTTTCGTCTTTCTTTATCAAATTTTCTAAAGTATCTCCATCTACACGAGCAAAAGAAATTTTGTCTTTATTTCCTTCCATTTTTTGGATTAGATGTCCGATTATAGGAGAGTCTAGTAATAAAACCTTATATCCTTTGTCTTTTGCTTGTTTAATATAACTATGTTGAGAGTCAACTTCAGAGGCATAAAGAATTACCAGTTTATCATCTTTATCGGTTTGTTGATCTTTAATATTTTCTTTGAGTTCGTCGAAAGTAAAGTATTCTCCGTCAGTAGTTGGATAGAGAGCAAAATTGTCCGCTTTGTCATAAAACTTGTCTTCGCTCAACATTCCGTATTCAATCACTACTTTTATATCATTCCACTTTTCTTCAAAACCTTTTCTATCTTTTTTGAAAAGACTGTTTAATTTATCGGCAACCTTTCTTGTTATGTAGTTACTGATTTTTTTTACAGCTCCATCGGCTTGAAGATAACTTCTTGATACGTTCAATGGAATGTCAGGTGAATCAATAACCCCTCGAAGTAAAGTTAAAAATTCAGGAACGATTCCCTCAACGTTATCTGTAACAAAAACTTGATTTTGATAAAGTTGAATTCGATCTTTTTGAATATTAATATCATTATTAATTTTCGGGAAATATAAAATACCGGTTAAATTAAAAGGATAATCTACATTTAAATGTATGTTAAATAATGGCTCTTCAAATTGCATTGGATATAACTCTCGATAAAAAGATTTATAATCCTCTTCTTTTAGTTTAGATGGTTTTTTTGTCCAAGCAGGATCAGGATTATTGACAATATTGTCAACAGTTATTTTTTCTGGCTTTGCATCTTTTTCTGCTCCATCAGGCAGAGGAAGTGTTTCTTCTTTAGTTCCAAATTTAATTGGAATTGGCATAAATTTATTATACTTCTGAAGCAATTCTCCCACACGCGCATCTTCTAAAAACTCCTTGGAATCTTTATCGATATGCAAAATAATTTCTGTTCCCCGAGATTTTTTATCAGATTTTTCAAGTGTATACTCAGGGGAGCCATCACAAGTCCAGTGAGCAGCTGGTTTATTACTATGAGACTTAGTTATGATTTCTACTTTTTTGGCAACCATAAAGGCTGAATAAAAGCCTAAACCAAAATGACCAATTATACCACTGTCTTTAGCGGAGTCTTTATATTTTTCTAAAAATTCTTCAGCTCCTGAAAAAGCTACTTCATTTATATACTTTTGAACTTCTTCATGAGTCATACCAATTCCACTATCGATAATATGTAACTTTTTACCCTTTTTATCAATTTTCACTTCAATTTGAAGATTTCCTAAATCACCTTTAATTTCTCCAAGGCTACTCAGATGCATAAGTTTTGTTGTTGCATCTGTTGCGTTTGAAATTAATTCTCTTAAAAAGATTTCGTGATCGCTATATAGAAATTTTTTTATTAGTGGAAATATATTTTCTACAGCAACATTTATTTTACCTGTACTCATAATATTATTATTTGTTTATTATTATATGACAAAAAAAATACCAAAACCAAAAATCTGACAACATGACACGATTCCATATTAAGTAAAAAACTATCTAGAAAATATCTCTTCAAAGGAATTCGGATTCCTATCTAAAAAAATGTACTTTTCCATTTAATTTAAGTTTATATGTACAATTCAAAAATTATTGGGCTTGGTAAATACTTACCTGACAATATTGTAACTAATTCTGATTTGGAAAAAATCATGGAAACATCAGATGCTTGGATTGAGGAGCGTACAGGGATAAAAGAGAGACGTCATATTTCAAAGGGAAGCAACGATTCTACGTCATCAATGGGGGTTGAGGCTTCGAAAATTGCAATTGAACGTGCAGGAATTTCAGCTAAGGATATTGATTTAATTTTATTTGCTACACTAAGTCCAGATTATTATTTTCCGGGTTCAGGGGTTTTAGTACAGGACGCATTAAACATTCCTGATTGCCCAGCAATGGATATTCGCATGCAATGTTCAGGATTTGTTTATGCGGTTGCTACAGCAGATCAATTCATCAAAACTGGCATGTATAAAAATATTTTGGTTATTGGCTCAGAATTTCATTCGGGAGGACTTGATATGACTACGCGTGGTAGAAATATTTCTGTAATTTTTGGTGATGGTGCGGGAGCTGTTGTTATGACTCGAGCTGAAAATGAATCAGTTGGAGTATTAAGTTCACAATTACATTCTGAAGGGAAATATGCCAAAGAGCTTTCACTAATCGGACCAAGTACTGGACGATGGGTTCCTGAAATAATGAAAGAAAATGATCCTGAGGATATATCTTATTATCCTTATATGAATGGACAATTTGTGTTTAAAAACGCTGTAGTTCGTTTTACCCAGGTAATTAATGCAGGATTAGAAAAAGTAGGTTGGAAACCAAATGAGATAGATATGTTAATACCTCATCAAGCTAACCTACGTATTGCACAGTTTGTCCAAAAAAAGTTTGGTCTTGGCGATAACCAGGTTTATAATAATATTCAGCGTTATGGAAATACAACTGCTGCTTCAATTCCAATTGCCTTAACAGAAGCTTGGGAACAAGGTAAAATAAATCCGGGAAGTAAGGTTGTTTTAGCTGCTTTTGGAAGTGGTTTTACCTGGGGTAGTATTATGATTCAATGGTAGATTATAAAACCCTTGTTATTGGTGCATCAACAAATAGTGATCGTTATTCTCATCAGGTAGTGTTGCGTTTATTTGAAGCTGGAATAGAAGTTGTTCCAATGGGGATAAAAGAAGGAAAGATTGGAAATATCAAAATTGTACCCCCATTTACCCCTCAAAAGGAGATTCATACCATTTCACTATACCTTTCTACTGAAAAACAAGATAAATACACAGATTTTATAATAAAGTTAAAGCCACAACGTCTCATTTTTAATCCAGGGGCCGAAAATAAAATTCTTGCTAAGAAACTAAATACTGAAGGAATTTTTTGGGAAAATGCTTGTAATCTAGTATTACTTGCAACGAATCAATATCAAACCTAAAAATGTAAGTAGGCCATTTAGAGGTAATAATTCGTAACCTAATTGATATCCACCTAAAACAGAAGAATCAAATGAACCTAGTATACTTATTAATATTAATACGATTAGTATAACTAGCCAAAGCCACTGCTCTTTGATTTTATAATTGGTAAATATACCAAAGGCAAAAAGGCCCAGCAAAGGGCCATATGTGTAGCCCGCAACAGTAAGTAATCCGTCGATTACGTTTCTACCTAAAATATATTTAAACATGATAACAACTACAATAAGCAAGAAACTCATACCAACATGAATTTTTTTTCTTAACCTTCTTTGTTTAGTACTTTTATATTTCTCAATGTCGAGAAAGTCCACACAAAAAGAAGTGGTTAAAGATGTCAAAGCACTGTCTGCACTACTGTAGGCTGCAGCAATTAACCCTAGTATAAAAGTTACAGCTACTGCAACACCCAGATCCCCATTCAATGCGATTTCTGGAAAAAGGAGATCGGTTTTAGCACTTCCATCCATAACTGGGACAGAGATACCTTTTTGTCCTGCATATATGAAGAGTAAAGCTCCTAAAAGCATAAATAGTCCAGTAACAAGCACTAAAACAATACTAAATACGACCATATTTTTCTGTGCATCCTCTAAATTTCTACAACTTAGGTTTTTTTGCATCATATCTTGATCTAAGCCAGTCATACATATTGTAACAAATGCACCACCAATAAAAGATTTTAAAAAATGATTTCTATTCAAAATAGAATCCGTAACAAAAACATCATTGTAATTTGATAATTGTGATGAAGTCAGAAAATCAAAAAAAGACCAATTTAATGCTTGATTAATATATATAATTGAAAGTAGTACAGAAAGAATCATCAAAGATGTTTGAAAGGTATCTGTAAAAACAATGGTTTTAATACCACCTTTTTGAGTATAAATCCAAATAAATAGTATCGAAATTATAACCGTAATCTCAAAAGGTATATTCCAGGCGTCAAAAATAAACTGCTGAAGTACTATTGCGACAAGAAATAATCTAAAAGAAGCTCCTAAAATTCTTGACACAAAGAAAAAGAATGCGCCTGCATAATGACTCTTTCTGCCGAGGCGTAAAGAGAGATATTCATAAATTGAAGTAACATTGTTTTTGTAATAAAGAGGTAAGAGTAAATATGCAACAATAAAATAACCAGCTAGATATCCTAAAACAACTTGAAAATAATGAAATTTTGAACTTTCTATCCATCCAGGAACAGATATAAAGGTTACTCCTGAAAGTGAAGCTCCAACCATCCCAAATGCAACTAAGTACCAGGGTGAATTTCGATTAGCTTTAAAAAAAACTTCATTTGAGTCCTCTTTCACAAAAAAGTAAGATACGCTTACAAGAACAAAAAAATATCCTATAATTAAGCAAAAGATAAATAGAGGAGAAATCATTATTTTATTTTAAAAAGACCAATATACGAAAGTAGTTGCAACCGAGTTTTTTGTAAATTTACTTATGGATTTTTCATCAAAATTACTTGAAAATGCGGTTAATGAAATTTCGCTTTTGCCAGGAATAGGAAAAAGAACAGCACTTCGCCTTGCGCTTCATCTTTTAAAACAACCTAAAGAAAACACCCATTTACTTTCTAATTCTCTCAAGGAATTAAGAGATGGTGTTATTTTTTGTTCAAGCTGTCACAATCTTTCTGATAGTAATCTTTGTGAGATCTGTTCTAGTTCAAAGCGTAATAAAAAATTACTTTGTGTCGTAGAAGATGTTCGCGATGTGATGGCAATTGAAAATACAGGACAATTTCAGGGAAAATATCATGTTTTAGGGGGAATCATTTCACCAATGGATGGTGTTGGACCACAAGATTTAAATATCACTTCTTTGATCAACAAGGTTAAGGAGGGTTCCGTTTCTGAAATAATTTTTGCTTTAAGCTCAACTATGGAAGCAGACACAACTAATTTTTATATTTATAAATTATTGTCGTCGTATGAGGTAAAAACCTCTACGATTGCAAGAGGAATTCCAGTAGGAGATGAGTTGGAATATACCGATGAAGTTACTCTTGGCAGATCAATTTTGGCACGTATTCCATTTGAGTCATCTATTACGAAAAGTTGATTTTCATACTGTCCTTATAGTTCAAATAATAAAATCTGATTTCCCATTCAAAATTTGATACTTTTGCATAACATTATATTATGGGACAATATTATTTGAAATTACCCAAAATGGGTGAAAGCGTTTCTGAAGCTACTGTTACCAAATGGCTAAAAGATGTTGGCGATCCTGTTTCTTTGGATGATCCTATTATTGAAATCGCAACTGACAAAGTTGATACAGATGTAATTTCTGAAGTAGAAGGTGTAATTTTAGAAAAGAAATTTAAAGAAAATGAAGTTGTTAAGGTAGGTGAGGTTTTGGTCGTAATTGAGACAAAAGGAGATGAAAAAGAATCTATTGTTACACCAAAAATAGAGGTGTTAGTCCCGGAAAACTCTACTTATGAAAATGATGATTCAGAATCAGTTGTGACTAAATTAGAAGAGGAAATACAAATCATAAAAACCACAGTAAACAAAACTATTGGAAATAGCGAACGTTTTTATTCACCATTAGTTAAAAACATAGCTAAAAAGGAAGAGGTTTCAATGGAGGAGCTTGACAAAATCCCTGGAACAGGAAAAGATCATAGATTAACAAAAAAAGACCTTTTAGAATATTTAAAAGTTAGGGCAAATTCAACTTTCGAGCATAAAGATCAAAAAAAATATAAGTCTGAAACTATTGAGCTACCTACATTAACTAAACCAAGTTTTTCTGGTAGTGATCAAATTTTAGAAATGAGTCGTATGGAGAAATTAATTTCATCCCATATGAAATCAAGTATTGAAACTTCCGCACATGTACAATCTTTTATTGAAGCCGATGTCACGGTATTATGGGATTGGCGTGAAAACGTAAAGGCATCTTTTTTAAAGCGTGAAAATGAAAAATTGACTTTTACACCTTTATTCATTAGGGCTATAATAAAAGCTTTACGCGATTATCCAACTTTAAATAGTAGTTTGGAAGGTGATAAAATTATTATCAAAAAGGACATTAATTTAGGAATGGCAACCGCCCTAGATGATGGAAATCTAATTGTTCCTGTAATTAAAAATGCCGATCATTTAAATTTAGTTGGTTTAACAAAAGCTGTAAATGATTTGGCAAGTCGAGCAAGAAGTAACAATTTAAAACCTGAGGAAATTCAAGACGGTTCATACACCTTAACCAATATTGGGAATTTTGGATCAATTATGGGAACGCCTATTATTAATCAACCACAAGTTGGAATCTTAGCTATAGGAGCAATAAGAAAAATGCCAGCTGTTATTGAAACTCCTGATGGAGATTTTATTGGTGTCCGAAGGAAAGTAATTTTATCCCACAGCTATGATCATAGAATCATAAATGGGGCTACTGGAGGACTTTTTGTGAAACGTGTTGCCGAGTATCTTGAAAACTGGGATGAAACGCTTACTTTTTAATCAGTAACTATGAAACTTCAACTTACTAAACCACTATGTTTTTTTGATTTAGAAACTACAGGCACTGATATAAGTAAGGATAGGATTATTGAAATTGCAATTCTCAAATTACATCCTAACGGAACTCAAGAAAAAATGGAAAAACGTATAAATCCTGAAATTCAAATTCCATTTGAAGTTTCACAAATTCATGGTATTACAAATGAAATGGTTGCAAATTCACCTACTTTTAAAGAAGAATCACATAAAATATATAGTTTTATAAAAGGATGTGATCTAGCAGGTTATAATTCTGATCGATTTGATATTCCACTTTTAGTCGAAGAACTTCTTCGAGCCGAAGTTTCTTTTAATTTTAATAATATTAAAACTGTTGATGTACAGACAATTTTTCATAAAATGGAGGCTCGAACTCTCACTGCTGCTCTTAGGTTTTATTGTGATGAGGAACTTTCTGACGCACATTCAGCTCAGGCCGATGCTAAAGCAACTCATGATGTACTGTTAGCGCAACTTGATAGGTATGATGATCTAGAGCCAAACGTAGACTTTTTAAATAATTTTAGTAAAAGAAAGAAAACGGCCGATTTTGCAGGCTTTTTAGTATTTGATAAATCAAATGAAATGTGCTTCGGATTTGGTAAGCATAAAGGAAAAAAAATAAAAGACATCCTTGAAAAAGAGCCAGGTTACTTTGGATGGGTTCTCAATGCAGACTTTCCAAGATATACAAAAAAAATATTGACTGAGGTTAGACTTCAGTCAATGAATACTAAAGATTGAAATTGTGAAAATTATTTGTGTAGGAAGAAATTACTCTTCCCATATCAAGGAGTTAGCAAATGAAAAGCCCATAGCCCCTGTATTATTTCTCAAGCCAGACACATCTATTTTACAAAAGAATCATCCTTTTTATATACCTCATTTTTCTTCAAACATTGACTACGAAGTTGAAGTAATAATCAGAATTAATAAAATTGGAAAACATATTCAAGCTAAATTTTCTCACAAGTATTATGAGGAGATTAGTTTAGGTGTAGATTTTACTGCTCGTATTGTTCAAAATCAATTAAAAAGTAATGGGCTCCCTTGGGAAAAATCCAAATCTTTTGATGGCTCAGCCATTATAGGAGAATGGTTTCAAAAAAATGAATTTGAGAATATAAATGCACTATCTTTTAACTTAAAAGTCAATAACCGTGTTGTACAGCATGGCAATACCTCAGAAATGCTTTGGACAATAGATGATCTAATTAGCTATATTTCTCAATACTTTACACTTAAAATTGGGGATATAATTTTTACAGGAACCCCCGCAGGGGTGGGACCTATATCAGAAAATGATGTTTTAGTTGGCCATATAGAAGATCGCAAGGCTTTTTCAGTAAAAATTAAATAATTTGAGAGCAGAACTTATTACCATAGGGGACGAAATATTAATCGGACAGATAGTTAATACAAATGCTGTTTTCTTAGCAAAAGCTTTGAATAAAATTGGAATTGAAATTGCACAAATCACAAGTATATCAGATAATAAAGAAGCTATTATAAACGCTTTAGAGAGCACTTATCCTCGGTCTGAACTTGTTGTTTTAACAGGAGGTCTAGGTCCGACAAAAGATGATATAACCAAACACACATTATGTGCTTATTTCAATGATATTCTAGTTGAAAATAAAGAGATTTTATTCCATATTGAAGAGATTTTTAAAAAATACGTGACAACACCTATTAATGATCAAAACAGAAAACAAGCTCTATTGCCTTCTAAAGCTAAAATTCTTAAAAATGAGCATGGAACTGCCTCTGGAATGTGGTTTGAGAAGAATGATCAAGTTATCATCGCACTTCCTGGTGTGCCTTTTGAAATGAAAGCTTTAGTTAATGATTCGGTTTTACCCTCCCTTCAAAGTCACTTCATACGCCCATTTATTTATCATAAAACTGTATTAACTTATGGATTAGGTGAAAGTGCTATTGCTGAAAGAATTGTAGACTGGGAAAACAATCTTCCTACAGATATTAGACTAGCCTACCTACCAAGCTTAGGTAGGGTTCGTCTTCGAATTTCAGGAAAAGGAGAAGACGCATTGCTTTTAGAAGAACGAATTGACTCACTTATAGGAGGTTTGTTGCCTCTAATAAAAGACATTTTTGTTGGCTATGAAGATGATTCAATGTTTGAAGAAAAAATACAATCTGAATTTTTATCTAGAAATTTAAGTTTAGCAATCGCTGAAAGTTGTACAGGTGGAGAGATTGCATCGCGATTAACAAAAATTCCAGGTGCTTCAGGTTATTTTAAAGGTGGTTTAGTAGTCTATCAAACAAATACTAAATCGAACATATTGGGCATATCTGAAACACTTATCGAAAAGCATTCAGTTGTTAGTAAGGCAGTAGCAGAATTAATGGCATTAAATGTTCGTAAAAAATTTAATTCTAGCATTGGGATTTCAACTACTGGAAATGCTGGACCTTCAAAAGGAGACTCGGATGCTGAAGTAGGGACTGTATGGATTGCTATTGCTACAAATGAAAGGGTTTATAGTGAAAAATTCATCTTTGGTAAACATCGTAACAGAATTATTGGAAAAGCTGTTAACAAAGCTTTAGAGCTACTTTTCAAACAATTGATTTGAAAAAAAAATGATTTTTAAAAAAACAATTTTGATACTGTATAAAAAACAGTAAATTTGCAGCCATATTATAAAATTAATCCATGTCAAAAGTTTGCGAGATTAGCGGAAAAAGGGTTATGTTTGGAAATAACGTTTCCAAGGCATTGAATAGAACAAAACGAAGGTTTAACGCCAATATTATAAAAAAACGTTTTTACATACCTGAAGAAGATAAATGGATAAGCCTAACCGTTTCTGCGGCTACACTAAAAACAATTAATAAGAAAGGAATCTCCGCCGTTTTGAAAGAATCTCGGGAAAAAGGACATTATAAAGGTTAATAAATGGCAAAAAAAGGAAATAGAGTACAAGTTATTTTAGAGTGTACAGAGCACAAAGACTCAGGTAAGCCCGGCACTTCTCGCTACATTACCACGAAAAACAAAAAAAATACTCCAGAGCGACTAGAAGTTAAGAAATTTAACCCCATTTTAAAAAAAATGACGGTTCATAAAGAAATTAAGTAAGATATGGCAAAGAAATCCGTAGCAACACTCCAAACTGGTTCAAAAAGACTCACAAAAGCCATTAAAATGGTGAAGAAAGAGGGCAGTAATTCATATAGTTTTGTTGAAACTATAATTTCACCTGATTTGGTGTCAGATTGGTTAAATAAAAAATAATATTTAATTCTTAATTATAAATAAAAGCTACTTTAACAGTAGCTTTTTTTATTTTTATGCTATATGGGAAGACTTAAAGATTTTTTTTCAAAACAAGATCAGCAGAAGCTTGAAGAAGGTATAGCTAAGACAAAAAGTTCTTTTTTATCCCGTTTAGGAAAAGTAGTTGTTGGAAAAACAAAAATTGATGAGGATTTTCTCGATGAGCTTGAATCAATTTTAATTCAAGCCGACGTAGGAGTAGAAACTACCCTGAAAATAATAAACCTTCTAGAGAATCGTACAGCAAAAGAAAAGTACTTAGGTTTTAACGATTTGGTAAAAATGTTGAGGGAAGAGATATCCAAATTACTTGATCAAAATAAGAAAGAGGATAAAGAAATTTTAAATAATAATAAACCTCATGTAGTCATGGTGGTTGGTGTAAATGGAGTTGGAAAGACAACTACTATTGGTAAACTTGCTTATCAATTCAAATCTCAAGGGAAAAAAATATTTTTAGGTGCTGCAGACACATTTCGAGCTGGAGCCATTGATCAATTACAAATTTGGTCAGATCGTGCAGGTGTGCAACTTATTAGACAGGAAATGGGAAGTGATCCAGCTTCTGTTGCCTTTGATACATTACAAGCAGCAACTAGCCAAGGTGCAGATATTGTATTTATAGATACTGCTGGACGCTTACACAATAAAATAAATTTAATGAATGAGTTATCCAAAGTGAAGCGAGTAATGGCAAAAGTTATTCCTGATGCTCCTCATGAGGTAATGTTAGTACTTGACGGGTCAACAGGACAAAATGCATTCGAACAAGCAAAACAATTTACTGCAGCCACAGATGTTACTAGTCTAGCAATAACAAAATTAGACGGAACCGCAAAAGGCGGCGTATTATTGGGAATTTCTGATCAATTTCAAATTCCAGTTAAATATATTGGTGTTGGAGAAGGTTTAGAGGATTTACAAGATTTTAATCCTCGACTATTTACACAAATATTATTCAGTTAAAATATCTATAAATGAAAATAATTAGAGGTTTTAGTGTCTTTGTTTTGATTTTTGGAGCTCTATATTTAATGGGTCCAAGAGTTGAAACACCAGAATTAAATATGGATATAGTAAAGGTTCCATCAGATTTAAATATTTTGAAAA
>Ga0208277_1001670_pt1 | contig 12835 bp, 8 predicted proteins | sample ETNtaG_5_FD_185782 | JGI IMG/M metagenome (GOLD analysis project Ga0208277, IMG submission 185782) | Marine microbial and viral communities from oxygen minimum zone, Eastern Pacific Ocean - ETNP201406SV205 (SPAdes) (version 2) | ecosystem: Environmental > Aquatic > Marine > Oceanic ...
GAATAGGAGGGGGGGCTATTCTAGTTACTTTAAACAGGTCAATTCTAAAAATGGATGCGAAAAAATCCGCAGGAACAAGTTATTTGATAACCTCAACTATAGTCCCAGTGGCACTTTTAAGCCACTTATTAATCAGCAATAATTTAGATACGATTTTGGAATCATCAGGAATAATACCTATGATAATAATACCTGTGATGGTGTTAATATCATCTTACCTCGGGGCAAAATATGCAATTAAACACCTCCCTAAACAACTCATCACTTTTGTATTCTTATTCGTCATTCTGTTAAGCCTTCTGAAATATATTTCAGATCTAATAACATTAGTTTGAAACCGGCAAAAACCAATACTAATCGCCTTTTGGATTTATCATGGGCGAGATTCCATACTTCGTAAATTTAGATGAAGCATTGGAAATTTGCAATAGAACACCAGTCCAGACTGTTGTTGAAAGAGTAAACCTCGACCATTGTCATAACCGTATTCTTGCAGTCGATTTACCTTCAATGGTAGATGATCCTCCATTCGACAACTCCGCTATGGATGGCTTCGCAATGAGGTATGAAGATACACTAGAACCTCCAACTACTTTGGATATAATTGGGACAATTCAAGCAGCAGGACAAGAGGATGATATTACAGTCGGCGCGGGTCAAGCAGTAAGAATAATGACAGGGGCTCCAATCCCAAAAGGTGCTGATTCAATTCTTCAAGTAGAGTTAACATCTGTTGAAGAAAATAAAGTAACATTACAACAACCCTCGATGAAACACTTCATCAGAAGACAGGGTGAAAATCTTACAAAAGAACAAGTCGCATTATATTCAGGAACATACCTCACACCATCTCGTGTTGGCTTATGTGCTACTATGGGGCATTCCTCAATACCTGTTGTAAAAAAGTTGAACGTAGCAATAATATCTACAGGTGATGAATTGAAACAACCCGGTGAAGAACTTGAAAGAGGAGAAATTTTCGAATCAAACTCTTTTGGGCTTGCAGGATTAGTCAATTGGCTAGGGCACAATGCAACACGCCTACACTCTGTTGGAGATTCATTAGACAACCTAAGAGAAGTATTGAATGAAGCATCATCCAATTATGATCTAATAATAACTAGCGGAGGTGTTTCGATGGGTGATTGGGACTTAGTCCGTAAAATAATGGAAGATGAAGGAGATTTACATTTCTGGAGAGTTAAACTCCGGCCAGGATCACCGCCATTGTTTGGATTATGGAACAATACACCTATTTTCGGACTCCCAGGTAATCCAGTCAGCTCCCATGTCGTTTTCAGAATGTTAGTGGCGCCTTGGATACGTCATGCAACTCAAGCAAAAGGACCTATTGAACCACGGGCTTTTGCAAGATTGGCAACCAATGTAAAACCGACTAAAGATTGTCTAACATTAAGGAGAGTCAACATCTTATCAGAAAATGGTGAACTTTCAGCCCATCAAAAAATTCACCAGGGTTCAGGAAACATAGCAAGCGTTGCAATGAGTGAAGGAATGGTAATTCTCCAACCTGGGCGTGAATATTCAATAGGCGATATGGTTGAAATAATGTTTCTTTAGGTGAATAATATGGAGTTTGAACAAGACATCGAATTAATTGAAGCCCTCAACCAGATATTCCCTAATTCAAAAAGAAACACACTAAGAAAAATGTTAACATCGGGCCGAGTAATTGTTGATGAAGAGGTGATACACAAGGCAAAGTTCGTAGTAAAAAAAGGAAGCACAGTGCGCATATCAGATAAAGAAACAGCGGCAAAATCCTCCCCCCCTCCTTCTCCAAAAAAGAAACCATCTAGAGCAAAAATATTGTTTGAAGATGAGCATATGATCGTTGTAAATAAGCAAGCAGGATTACTATCCGTGTCAACAGATAAGATGGAACCAGATACCCTTCATTCAAGAGTAGTAGATTACCTCAAAGGAGAAGATGAAAAGTCATGGGCATTCATCGTTCATCGTTTGGATAGAGAAACTTCTGGTGTAATGATATTCGCTAAACACAAACGTCACAAAGAGTATCTCCAAGAACAATTTGCAAATAGAGAAGTTCACAGAGTTTACCATGCATTGGTTGAAGGGAAACCAGAGCAAGATAGTGGCATTATTCGCGAATGGCTGTTAGAAGATAAATTCCTCAAAGTAAAAGCAGTAAAGAAAAACCATCCTCGAGCAAAAGAGGCAATTACTCATTATAACGTTGAAGACTTTGATGAATTTGCAAGCCTTATTCAACTAACAATTGAAACAGGGAGGCGCCATCAAATAAGGGTTGGATTGGCCAATCTGGGCTGCCCTGTGTTGGGAGATGAAGCCCATGGCGCAGAAGGAAACCCTATCGGTAGAATAGCACTTCACGCAAGTTCTTTGGAATTTTTACACCCAGAAACAGATGACCCTGTTCGATTCGAAGCACCAATCCCATTTGGTCCCGAATGAAAAGCAAGGACTCAAGAACTCTTGACTAACGCATTTGAATTATGCCGAAGGTAGGTGATGATGGTTGGATTGAAGTTCGTGGGGCAAGAACTCACAATCTTCAAGACATCAATGTAAAACTACCAAGAGGGCAATTCGTAGTAATATCAGGAGTATCTGGTTCTGGTAAATCATCTTTAGCCTTTGATACTCTTTATGCCGAAGGACAAAGAAGGTATGTCGAGAGCTTATCTTCCTATGCTAGACAATTTATTGGACAAATGAAAAAAGCTGATTGTGATAGTATTGAAGGACTCTCTCCTGCAATTTCGATAGATCAGAAGCAAGGAAGCCACAACCCACGTTCAACAGTTGCTACTGTCACAGAGATAATGGATTATCTTAGACTAATGTGGGCTAGAATTGGAAAACCACACTGCCCTGTTTGTGGCATAGAGGTTGCTAGAAGGACAGTTCAAGAAATAGTAGACGATATAATTTGGAACACAGAAGGTCATGCTATTGCAGTTTGGAGTCCAGCAATAAGAAATAGAAAAGGAACACATGCTGATTTGTTCCGTCATTTAGTAGAGCAAGGTTGGACAGAAGGAAGGATAAATGGTAGAGATGCATCATTCGAAGATGATCACAATTTAGACAAGAATTTACGCCACGATATCGATGTTAGAATTGATAGAATTAGGTGCTCAAAAGAGCGCAGACAACGACTTACTGAAGCAGTAGAGTCTGCACTTAGGATAGGTGGCGGAACTGTAGCAATAGAGAGCATCAAATACCCTGAAGATAATTTTGAATTTAGTGAAGGTTCAAAATCACATCAAACTAAATTGGGAGAAACTCTCGTTTGGTCAGAGGAATTTGCTTGTCCTGAGCATGGCGCTTTCATGCCAGAAATGAGCCCCAGGGTATTCTCATTCAACTCCCCTCTTGGCGCCTGCCCATCCTGTCAAGGATTAGGAGTTCAACGTAGATTTAGTGAAGAATTATTGGTGGACAAAAAGGCAACAATATCCGAAGGATGTATTATTCCATGGCGTAGATCAATGTCTCCACATTGGTATCGGAAATTAATGGAACAGACAGCACTACATTATGGTATACCAACTAACATACCATATTCACAACTAGATGACGACTCTAAAGACATAATGATGAACGGCTCAGGCTCAACAATAATACATTTTGAATTCATATCTGAAACAGGCTCTCAATACAAGTATAGTAAGCCTTGGGAAGGCGTGTATGAAAGATTACAAAAAACATATACTGAGACATCATCAGATAGAACTCGTAGTAGACTAATCAGTTGTATGAATGACGAACCATGTACGACTTGTAATGGGGAGAAACTCAATCCAGCAGCAAGTAGAGTAACAGTTGGGGGAAAACGATTACCTGAAATCGGAGCGGCAAGTGTACATGATGCCCTAGACATAATCAAATCAATGCGCGGTGAAGGAAAAAGTGCAGAAGAATTAGATGAGAGAAGTGCATTTATCGGCAGAGATATTCTAAAGGAAATCGAGGGGCGTCTAGGTTTTCTAAACGATGTAGGATTAGACTACCTTACACTCGATAGAAAGGCAAATACATTATCTGGTGGAGAAAGTCAAAGAATTAGATTAGCAACCCAAATAGGTAGTAGATTAACAGGGGTAATGTATGTTCTAGACGAACCTTCAATCGGATTACATCAAAGGGATAATGAGAGATTGTTAGCAACTCTTAGGGAATTATCAGATCTTGGAAACACCTTGCTTGTTGTAGAGCATGACGAAGAAACTCTCCGCCAAGCAGATTGGCTCTGTGATTTGGGCCCAGGTGCAGGATTAGAAGGTGGAGAAATAGTTGCTAACGGCACTCCAAAAGCAGTAATGAGGGCCAAAGGTTCGATTACTGGAGCATACCTTTCTGGAAAAAGGTCGATACCAGTTCCAACAGAACGTGTAAAACCATTCAAAGGCCATCTCAAAATTTTAGGCGCAAGACAGAATAATTTGGATAACATCGATGTCGAATTCCCATTAGGTTGTTTGACTGCAGTGACAGGAGTTTCTGGTTCAGGAAAGTCTTCACTCGTGTCTAGCATTCTAGCTCCTGCTCTACAAAGGAGTCTAAGTGGTAGTGATTCTGTTCCTGGAACTCATGATGAAATAGAAGGAATTGACAGAGTTGATAAGGTGATTGTAATAGATCAATCACCAATTGGTAGAACCCCCCGTTCTAACCCTGCAACTTACACTAAAGCATTTGACGAAATACGTAAACTATTCTCGGAAACAAAACTAGCTAGAGAAAGAGGATACACACCAGGGCACTTCTCATTCAACGTCAAAGGTGGTAGGTGCGAAGCTTGCCGGGGCGGAGGCTCAATAAAGTTGGAGATGAATTTTTTACCAGATGTGTGGATTACTTGTGATATATGCAACGGAAAGAGGTACACAAGGGAAACTCTTGAAGTCACTTGGAAAGGAAAAAACGTCCACGATATTCTCGAGATGCCTGTTGGAGAGGCAGTAGAATTCTTTGCAAACCACAGAAAACTTCACCGTACATTGTCAACATTGAATGATGTAGGACTTGGTTACATAAGATTGGGTCAGCCGGCCACAACTCTCTCTGGAGGAGAGGCTCAACGTGTCAAATTAGCCAGTGAATTGAGACGGCCCCCTCATCGGCATACAATGTATATTCTTGACGAACCAACAACAGGCCTCTCGTTTTCTGATGTTCAACAACTAATCGATGTTTTACTTAGGTTGAGAACAACGGGCCATTCAATCATCGTTATCGAACATCATATGGATGTCATAAAATCAGCCGATTGGGTCGTTGATTTGGGCCCAGAAGGCGGAGATCGTGGCGGCAAATTAATCGCATGCGGTACACCTGAAGAAGTTGCTAAAACAAAAGGTAGTTTTACTGGAAAATTCCTCAAAGAAATCCTATAATTACATATTTTTGACAAGCGTAGTATTCATGGACGTTAGTCGCTGCGGTCCATTTGCCCCCATAGGGGGGCAGGTGTCTAGAATGTCATCGAATGTAGTCAGAGTTGAGACCACCCCAAAACTTGGAGACGGCATGAAAGATGTACGTGGAGACTCGGTAAAACGGCAACTAGCCGCTGATCACGGAATAGAAATTGAAAATGTAAGGTCGATTGTTGGGTTTTTAATTTCTAGCGAAATAACATCAGAACAACTTTCTCATCGTGTTGATGACGTTTTTGCAGATCCAATAATAGAAGAGAGTGCAACAGATTCCCTACATTTAGAAAATGATGAACTCTTTTCTCAAGTGCCAGACATGGTTGTAACAATCGGATTCAAACCAGGCGTTACAGATAATCCAGGTAAAGCCGCATTAGATGGATTCAGGACAATATTTTCAGACGCCGGAGATGATGCTAGAGTTTCGACTTATATCACGTACACTTTCGAAGGAGTACCAAATAATTTGGAAGTTGAATGGTTAGCAAAACAACTTCACAATGGATTAATCGAACAAGCCCTTTACTCATCTAAAGGTGAAGAATTCCCAATTTTCGAGTATACTCCAATAGCTCCTAGCAATTATGCGCCCCCTGCAGTAGTTGATTTGGAAGTTTCAGATGACGAATTAATGAAACTCTCTGAAGAAGGTCTTTTGGCACTAAATCTAGAAGAGATGCAAACAATACAATCTCATTACAGAGATCCAGAAGTTAGAGCAGCAAGGGCCAAATTAGGATTGCCAGAAAAAGCACCCACTGATGTAGAATTGGAATGTTTGGCACAAACGTGGTCAGAACATTGTAAGCACAAAATATTCGCAGCACACATCCATCATGTAGATACAGAAACCGGGGAAGATACTGAGATAGATTCGCTATTCAAGACACACATAATGAATCCAACATTGGAGATGAAGGATGAGGTAGACTGGCTTCTTTCAGTATTCCATGACAATTCAGGAGTAATCGCATGGGATGATGAGTGGTCTATGTGTATGAAAGCTGAAACCCATAATTCACCAAGTGCCTTAGACCCTTACGGCGGCGCAATGACTGGAATAGTTGGTGTTAACCGAGACATCCTAGGGACAGGTCTTGGTGCAAGACCGATTGCTAATACTGACGTATTTTGCTTTGGTCCGCCAGATTGGGAAGGTGAACTTCCAGAGAACTTATTCCACCCTTCCCGTGTTTTACGAGGCGTACACGCAGGAGTCAGGGTTGGAGGGAATGAGAGCGGTATTCCTACTGTAAACGGCGCAATTGTTTTCGACGACAGATACATTGGAAAGCCACTTGTTTATTGTGGCACTATTGGAATGATGCCAAGAAGATTACCAGACGGGAGAGAATCTCACATCAAAAATCCAGAGGCCGGTGATAGAGTATACATGGTCGGAGGACGAGTAGGTTATGACGGAATACACGGTGCAACATTTTCATCACTTGAATTGACTGAAGAATCACCATCAAGTGCAGTTCAAATCGGAGACCCTATTACTCAGAAAAAGATGCTCGATATGATTCTAGAAGCGCGTGATGCTGGATTGATTACTTGTATTACTGATAACGGAGCAGGCGGCCTTTCATCAAGTATTGGAGAAATGGCAGAATACACCAATGGTTGCCGTATTGATCTTGGTAGAGTCCCGCTAAAACAAGAAGGCCTTTCCTCATGGGAAATACTTGTTTCTGAATCTCAAGAGAGAATGACTGTAGCGGTTCGAGAATCTGATGTTCCAGCATTTGAGGCTCTAGCAAACCTACACGAGGTTGAAGCAACATGGGTGGCCGATTTCACCAACACAGGACAATTCCACGTAGTAAATGGTGAAGATACAGTGGCCAGCCTGCCAATAAAATTCCTACATGATGGAGTCCCACAACTTCGACTTCAGAGTGAGTGGACTCCTCCAAATAATCCGGAATTTATACCGCCTTCTGAAACAAACCATTCTTCTCTATTATTGCGAATGCTTGCCAGACCAAACATTGCTAGTAAGGAGACATGGGTACGCCAATACGATCACGAAGTTATTGCTCAGACTGCTGTTAAGCCGTTTGTTGGCGTTGAAAGAGATGGACCAGGAGATGCAGGATTACTAGCCCCTGTACACGGTTCAACTCACGGCCTTGTAGTATCTAACGGAATATCTCCCAGGTACAGCGATATTGATGCAGGAGCAATGGCAGCTGCAGCTGTAGATGAAGCAGTAAGAAACGCCGTTTGTACTGGGGTAGACCTATCGAAAATAGCAGGTCTAGACAATTTTTGTTGGCCAGATCCGATTGAAAGTAAGAAAACACCAGATGGTAAATTCAAACTAGCCCAACTAGTGAGGGCTAACCGAGAATTGGAGAGAATATGCCGTGCATATTTCGTTCCATGTATTTCAGGTAAAGATTCTATGAAGAACGATTATGGTACCGGTGAGAATAAGATTTCAATACCTCCAACCCTGCTTTTCTCATTATTTGGAAACCACCACGATGTTCGTTATACAACAACTTCCGACCTAAAACCAGGAGAGAGTTTGTACTTAGTTGGCGAATCTAAGCAGGAATTAGGTGCTAGTGAGATTTCATACATGCTCACAGAAGCGGAAGAAGCAGCCGGAATTGGTGGAGAAGTGCCCCGATTGCCACACCCTGAAAAGAACTTAGAATCATATAAGGCTCTAACAAAAGCAATACAATCTGGAATAGTAAGAACTGCTCACGATTGCAGTGAAGGTGGAATTGCAGTATCAATCGCAGAGATGTGTATTGGTGGAAGATGTGGCGCAGCAATAGATGTTGACGGCCCAGGAGATGCAGATTTATGGGGTAGATTATGGGGCGAATCATTAGGTCGTATCTTAGTTGGAGTTAAGCAACAAAACCGAGAAGAATTCCTCGCGATGATGAAAGGGCAGCCATTGACATACATGGGTGAAGTAACAGACAGTGATACATTGAGTGTTTGGGATGGAGACGATCTCATTATCGAATCAAGCGTAGAAGACATGGTTTCTGCATGGAAAGGAACCCTTGACATGACAGGAGGTGTTCAATAATGGTAGAAACACCAAAAGTAGCCATACTTTTTGGCTTTGGAATAAATTGCGACAGGGAGACTGCAGCGGTTTTCGAACTTGCTGGTGCTGAAAGTGAGAGAGTACACGTAAATCACTTTGTTAATGGTGAAAGAGACCTTGCAGAATTCCATATTCTAGCGGTTCCCGGCGGGTTCTCATTTGGCGATCACCTTGGTTCAGGCCGCCTTTTAGGTAATAGAATGAGATTCGCCATGAGGGAACAATTGGAATCCTTTGTTTCATCAGGCAAGCCAATTATTGGTATTTGTAATGGCTTCCAAGTTCTTGTTAAAACAGGATTACTTCCTGGGAGAGAAGTTCCAGACTTCGAACAGAGAGCTAGTTTAACTCTGAATAATAGTGGCAGATATGAAGATAGATGGGTAACGCTAGAATTCGATCAGGATAGCCCCTGTATCTGGACTAAAGGAGTTACTAGAATCGAATGCCCAGTAAGGCACGGTGAAGGAAGGTTCGTTATGCCATCAGTCTCTGATTTAGACGAATTAGATAGAAACAATCAGATTGTAACTCGTTACGTAGATCCCAGTACAGATGAAGGCAGTGGTATTACCGACGACCCCTTACCATTCCCGATTTGCCCAAACGGAAGCATTCGCAACATCGCAGGTATTTGCGACCCGACAGGACTTGTTTTCGGACTTATGCCGCACCCAGAAGCAGCCTACGCAAACTTCCTACATCCTCACCATACAAGAAGCGATGTCAGTGAAGAAATATTATCGGAAACCATGAAAATTTTCCGTAACGCTGTAGAGTATGCACAAGCAAACCTTTGAGAAACAAACTCTCTTGCTTAATTACATGGCGTCCAGAAAGTTGTACATGGATAGCATTGATTCATGCTATCTCAAGAACTTCACAGCACAGGTTACAGCTATTGATGATAATTCAGTAACGCTCGACCAGACCTTATTTTATCCTCTAGGAGGAGGGCAAAACTGGGACACTGGAACTATAACTTGGGATGGGGGAAAACTATCGGTAACTGAGGTTAGAGGTAGAGCAGATGTTCAACACTATGTTGGAGAAGACCACGGGCTATCTATTGGCGACTCAGTGGAGGGGAAAATCGACTGGAATCGTAGGCACGCACACATGCGCATGCATACAGCCCAACACCTTGTCAGTGGCCTAGTTTACGAATTATATGATGGGGCTAGAACAGTAGGAAACCAAATACACGCCGACCGTTCAAGAATAGATTTTAATCCAGTTAAATTTAGTGAAGAAATGATAGAAGATTTATTCCATAAGGCTAACGAAATGGTAGAGTCAAACCTCGACGTTACAGATTGTGTTATGACAAGAGATGAGATAAATTCCATAATGCCTCCCGAGCGAACAAACATGGATCTGCTCCCCATTTCAGTTAAACAATTACGCATTATTAGAATCGGAGACAATGTCGATTTATGTCCCTGTGCTGGTACACACGTTAGGGCACTAGGGGAGATTGGCGAGATGGAATTTTTAGGTAAGAAAAACAAGGGCAAGGGTACGACTAGAATTAGTTACACTCTAGAGGGCTGTGAGAGTTAAATCATCACTAAAATCACTATCTATTAATTGAAAAATCTATACAATAATTACTTTTCAGTAAGTCTATAGGTCTAAATCATCATCAAGCAATTCTGAAACTTCAGATTGGGCAGATTCCCACTCGGACCTATCACGTTCTCTTTCAGCGATAGTTGCAGCCTCCACAATCTCCTTTAGAGGGTCTGGTGCGGATGCAGCCACTCTTTCTGCCACAATTTTATCGCTCATCTTCCTATCTTCTCCTAGGCGGTCGGAACGGTCAACTGCGGCGATGGGTTTACTAGGAATAGTACGTGAACCGTGAACATAATCCTCAACTTCTAGAGATTCCGCCATATGTTGTAAAATCTCTTCTGGAGGCAATTCATCTTTCCACGGGTTTTGATTTCCAACCGATTGCACAACATTTTTCTTTTCACGCTTGGCCTGTTTCGCAAACACTTGTTCAATATCTTCACTGGTCGGTAATGGCTTTGCTTCAACCATTGAATTAGCCAATCGCTGTTGTTGGATTAAAACAGGGCCATGCACATCATCATGGTCGTAGCGGTTTGGATTAGCAGCCATTGCTAACAACTCTCTTGCTAACTGAAATAACTCATCAGACTGTGGTGCTTTAGCGATCTTATCTCTGACCTTTCTGTGATGTGAAATACAATTACGACACCTGTCAGAGCCCGCGATATCTTTTGCATCGCATCTTAAGCAACAAGCTTGGAAACCCAAGTCTTTCATTGCTCTTCGAGGCATCGCCATACCATTGCCTAATCTCCGTCAGCCAAGAATGCTTCCGCGCGAGGCTTCAAAACCCCCCGTCGCAAGAAGGGGGTATGGCGAGAGACCCACGGGCCGACATACTCGAGGATGATCTCTTCCCCAAACAACGTCCAAAAATCCATCGAGTTCATGCCCACAAGTCTTCAGATGGCACAATCCATTTCAATACACAGGGCGGCTTTATGGGCATAAATAATCGTCAACCAGTAGAGTTGCACAAAGGGAAAATTTGGCATTTCAGTGATGAAGAAAAGCAACATTTACTTCTTGCAACAGCTGCTTTCACATTCGCTCTTGGCGTTCTAATGGCTGGTAATATATTCCGAATAGGGCAAGAAGGGTTGAATCAATGGATTGCCATTCTATTACTCTCCATGCCAGTTATGCTTATTGCAGTAGGCCCTGCTTTCTTACTTCATGAAATCGGCCACAAGATTGTTGCAAAGAAGTATGGCTGTTGGGCCGAGTTCAGAGTAGATCCTAGCGGTCTAAAATTCGGAATAGCGTTAGTTGCTCTTACTGGAATTCTCTTTATGGCGCCTGGGGCTGTAATGGTAGCCGGATTAGTTACAAGAAGGCAGAATGGACACATTGCCATCGCTGGGCCAGCAGTGAATTTCGGCTTGTTTTTGATTGGTATTCCCCTTGGAGGAATTTTACTAGGGCTAACTGGAGCTACGGAATCGGCAGCATACTTGGATTCTGGCGCTATTAATCTCAAGGCCATGATCTACGATGTAGTCTATTTCTGGATTTTTGCTAATCTTGGATTGGGATTCTTCAACATGATACCATTTGGTCCACTTGACGGTGCCAAAATTAAAGATTGGAGCGAACCGGTATGGTTTGTCACTTTCATGACTTTCATAGCAATAATTTACATGTGGTGGACAGGTATCTTTAGCCCAATAAATGATATTACTCTGCGTATAGCAGAATGGTTCTGATCATTCCTCGAGGTAAGCGCTTCTTACAGGGTTCTCATCCAAGTGGAAGAAAGAGTATGTAGCCCACCAAGTAATCGTATCAAGCGCATCGACTAAGTTGCTAGTTCCACTTCTCTCTTCGCCGTAATCCTTGCCAGTTGTATCCATCCAGTCAATCATCTCATCGACAGTATCGCATGTTTGGTGGTAGCACCAATATCCATCTACAAGCCCACCGAAGCCCATTGTAACAGTTCCAAGATTATCTTGGAAACTAGCGTGGTCAGATCGCGCCGTTGTATCCTCATAGACAATAATCTCGGGCCTATCTTTGGCTAACCAATCATCCACTTTCCACGTACTTGAGTCATATCCTGTTCCAACTAGAGTTGACATTTGTTCTTCGACTCCAATGGCATCTGAACCAATCCACAGTGCCAGGTTTACCATGCCTGGTTGATTCATTACATCATGGTCAAGACTTGGTCCAATGTACACTCTCATCGGCCAAACTTCCTCGTCTTTTGGATAGCCATCAGGATCTATTTGTGGGTCAGGGTCACAGTTTGGTTCACCACCTCCATGGTTTCCTCCACAAGGCGCCCCTCCGCCACCAGGCCAGTTAACTCCAGCCATGTCTAGGTTCACATAGTTGGTAACTTCGACGTTAGGATTGTCTTCTTTGATCCATTCCTCGGTCCAATATTCACTACCTCTTTTTCCACCCTCTTCGCCAGACCAAAGGCAGAAAACCATCGTATTTCTTGTACTGTAACTAGCCATTGCTTCTGCAACAGTTAGTACCATGCTTGTACCTGCAGTATTGTCGTAAGCACCAACACGAGTGCCGTAGGTTCTCTCTCCAATTAGGTGGGGAGAAATCAATCCTCCATTTACAGGCGGAGCGATGTCAAAGTGGGCACCAAACACCATCCACTTGTCAGGATTTACTTCTCCAAACCTGTATCCGCAGATATTGTATGCTTCAGGATTTTGTTGTCCGGTGTTAATTGAATCGTAAACGAATCTTTGATTGA
>Ga0208277_1001672_pt1 | contig 12824 bp, 12 predicted proteins | sample ETNtaG_5_FD_185782 | JGI IMG/M metagenome (GOLD analysis project Ga0208277, IMG submission 185782) | Marine microbial and viral communities from oxygen minimum zone, Eastern Pacific Ocean - ETNP201406SV205 (SPAdes) (version 2) | ecosystem: Environmental > Aquatic > Marine > Oceanic ...
AACTCATCATTTATACCAATATTTTCACATATTTTTTTAAATTCATTTAGGTTAGCCGTATTGATAGCATTACCAATTTTATATTTAACATCTAACTTATCTAGTAAATTTATTTCAAATTCATCTTCAATGCTTTTGACAAAATTTATTAATGAGTCTATAGAACAACCAGAGACAAGATTAGTTTCATCTGCTGCAACAACAATGAAAGTTTTGTATTTTATAATAAAGGATGAATCAAAGCTTTTCTGATGACTTTTCCAGTTTTCTAAAAAAACACTAATCTTTTTTTTAATTGAGTTATATGTAGATTCATCTAGTTGGTCTTTTGATTGAAAAACCCAAATCCTTGATTTCTTATCTAATTTTGTAAACTCTACTAACATCTATAATTTATAAATCTTTTGCTTTTACGATAAGTTCAGCAATATCTAGAACTTCAACCTTGTTTTCATTTTCAAATGATTTTGTACCATCAGTTAACATGGTGTTGCAAAAAGGACATCCAGTTGCTACAATTTTTGCAGGATTATCTTTTATCTCTTCAGCGCGTTCAATATTAATCTCTTTATTACCTTGTTCAGCATCCTTAAACATTTGAGCTCCACCAGCACCACAACATAAAGCCTTGGATTTACATCTTTTTAATTCAGCTAATTCAGCATCAATTTTTTCTATTAATTTTCTTGGAGCATTATATTCATTATTTGCTCTTCCCAGGAAGCATGGATCATGATAGGTTATTTTTTTGCCTTTATATAATCCTCCCTCAATTGAAAATCTACCTTCTTCAAGTAACTTATTGATAAATTGAGTGTGATGAACAACTTCATAATTACCACCTAACTCTGGATATTCATTTTTAAGAGTATTGAAGCAGTGAGGACAAGTAGCTACAATTTTTTTTACATTAAATGAATTTAGTATTTCTATATTATTCATTGCTTGCATTTGAAACAGAAATTCATTTCCAGCTCTTTTAGCTGGGTCACCTGTACATGATTCATCTTTACCAAGAACAGCAAAAGATATATTTGCAGAATTTAGAATTTTTATAAATGCTTTTGTAATCTTTTTTGCTCTATCATCAAAACTACCTGCACATCCTACCCAAAATAATATTTCTGGGGATTTGCCTTCTTGTAAATACTCCTCAAACGTTTTTATATTTAGTTCACTCATCTTTAAAAACCTCAATTGTAACTTCCTTCCTTACTAAATCACTAAAAGTACCATTATATCTAGTTGCTTTAACCATATGATTATCAATCCAATGATAATTTCCACCCCTTGGTTTACCCATTAGTAATGAATGGTATTTAAATCCATGCTTGTTAAGCCAATTCTCAGTCACATTTCTATGATCTTCAACTCTAGATGTAAAGAAGCATATAAAATGACCTTCTTCATACCATTTGTTGCATATTTTAAGGGCATCTTTGAAAGGAAGGCATGTTGACATTCTTTCTGGTTCTTCATTAGGGATATCATCAGTTATTGTACCGTCAATGTCTATTAAATAATTTTTAACTCCATCTGGTAATACAGGACTTATCTTCTGACCTGACTCAACTTTTTCTTGTAAAATTTTATCTACCTCTTCTCTATTCATAATTTTTTATTCTTTCCAATTTAATCTATCCATCTGATTATATGGCCATGGAGCACCATTATTTTCAATATTATTCATCATGTTATTTAATTCATTTGGAGCCGATGATTCCTCCATAATTAGGTGTCTCCTCATATCCATAATAATAGATAAAGGATTAATACTTATAGGACATTCTTCTACACACGCGTTGCATGAAGTACAAGCCCATAATTCTTCTTCAGTAATATAATCCCTAAGAAGTTTCTTACCATCATCAATAAAGCTCCCATTTTTATCAATAACTCTTCCAACTTCTTCTATTCTATCTCTTGTATCCATCATTATTTTTCTTGGGGACAATTTTTTACCGGTTATGTTAGCTGGACATGAACTTGTACACCTTCCGCATTCAGTACAAGAGTAAGCATTTAATAATTGTAGCCAGGATAAATCATTCACATCAGATGCACCAAATTTTAAATCGTCTGAAATTTCTGGAGATTCATTTGTTTTACCTAACATTATATTCACCTCATTGGTAACATGACTCATGTTATTTAATTTGCCTTTATTTGTCAATGAACCATAAAATGTATTTGGAAAAGCAAGTATTATATGTAAATGTTTTGAATAGTAGAGGTAATTGAGAAAAATAAAAATACCTATTATATGAAGCCACCAAAAGGTTCTTTCCATTACATGTAATTTATCCAATGATACATCGGAAAATAAATTATAAATCATTCCACTAATAATATTTCCATTATTCATATTTTGAAAATCTAAATCAGTTGCATTCATCAACAGAAATAAAGACATAAGTATAATTTCAAAATATAAAATTAGATCGGCATCCATTTTTGGCCAACCTGTCATTTTATTTTCATAAAACCTCTTTATTCTTATTATGTTTCTTCTAATCCAGAATATTATAACTGAAATTAAGACAAGAATAGCAAATATTTCAAATGTTCCAATAAGGATTCCATATATTACTCCAAATGATGAAAATACTCTGTGACTACCAGTAACACCGTCAATTATTATTTCGATTAACTCAATATTTATAACAATAAACCCAATGTAAACTATGATGTGCAGAACTCCTGCTATAGGTCTTCTAACCATTTTAGATTGACCTAGAGCAATTCTAATCATATTTTTCCATCTTTGAGGTTTATTAGAAATAGGTTCAGACAACCCTTTTCCTAAATTTATATTCCTTCTTAATTTGCTTAAATTCCAGATAAACGTTCCTAATGATCCAATTAGAAGAAATGTAAAAATTATGTTTGGGAGTAAATCCAATTAATTATTTTTTTTAAAATCTTTATTTTTTTTACCAAATACTGAAAAATTAATGTATCTGTTGGGATTGAGTTTAATATCCTCAATTAAAATATTTAATTCTCGTGAAGCTTTTTCAAGATTTTCATAAATAGATTTATCATTGATTAATTGACCGGCAGTACCATCAGAATTAGCCAATTTTACGGAAATAATATTTAGATTATTAACCAACTCATTTAAGTTTGATGTTATTGCATTAATATCATCTGAAGAGATAGAATTAGATATTGATTTCATGTTACTACTAACAACTTTAAAATCAGTTAATGCATCTGTAATATTATTAGAATTTTGAGAAATTAATTCAGAAATTTTTTGTGAAGTTTCTGAAAGATTATTTGTTAGATTTGAAAAATCTTGAATACTGTTTTTTAACTCTTCTTTAGTTTCATCATCAAATAAAGTGTTGATGTTACCTAATACAATTTCTGCATTTTTCATAACTGCTTCAATTTGTAATTGAACTTGAGGTAAAATTTGATTAACTAATTCTGTTAATCCTGGCTTTATTGCTCCTCTTAACAGATCTCCATCAACAGCAATTGTGGAATCATTAGAATAGTCAGGAATTATTGCTATTGCTTTACCACCTATTAAACCTGTTTCGTATAATTCAGCTATACTTGTTTTTGGAAAAACAACATCATTTTCAATTACTATATCAACCAACAATTCTTTGGTGTTATTCGGATTAAAATTAATCCTTTGAACTTTACCAATTTTAAATCCATTTAGGGTTACCGGGTTTGATACTGATAAACCATCAACTTTAGCATAGTTAATTTTGAATTTTCTGTTTTTTTCAAAAAGATTAATTCCCTTTAAATAATTATATGAAAAAACACTCATCATAACACCAATGATAGCCAAAAATCCAACTTTTATTTCTTTACTATATTTCATATAAATTTTAGTTATACATAAAATTATAAATTTAAATTAAATGATTACTAATCAACATCAAATAACTTACCGTTTTCAAAACCTACTATATATGCGTTAGAAAATCCTTTTGACCTTGCGTATTTCTTCTTTTCCTTTATCTCTTCTAAATCACTTGAACTGGAGTAAAAATATTTATAGGTAGAACCTTGTTTAATTCTAGATAAATTTTTCAACCCCTTAAAATTATATGATTTTAATTCAAGCCTTCTTTTACTGGCAGAAATTTGCACCTTATAAATAATATTATTTACAGTTTTTGGTTGGTTGTCTGCAGAATAGTTTATTGCTTTTTTATAGCTTTCTATAGCTTTAAAAATGCTATTAGATATATCTATTTGACCTTTTTTAGAGTTAAGATATGCACCTTCACGCGCATTAGTCATAAATCCAGCTTCTATTAAAATGCTAGGCATATAGGTGTTATGTAAAACCCAAAAACCAGATTGTTTTACGCCTCTATTTTTTCTTTTCAGGTCTTTAGTGAAGTTATCCTGAACTAGACTTGCTAATAAAATGCTTTGATCCAGGTATTCTTCTTGCATTAGAGTTATTCCAATTAAAGACTCTGGTGAATTTGGGTCAAAACCTTTGTAGTTCTTTTCAAAATCTTCTTCTAAAAAGATAACTTCATTTTCCTTTAAGGCTACATTAAAATTTGCTTTGTTAACATGTAAACCATATACAAACGTTTCTGAGCCATAAACTCTGTGATCGTGAAATGCATTACAGTGAATAGAAATAAATAAGTCAGCGTCAACATCATTGGCAATTTTCGCTCTTTGTCTTAGTGTTAAAAAAACATCTTTATCACGAGTATAAATTACCTCATTCCCTGAATTTTTAAGTTTTTTACCAAGATCTAAAGCAATATTTAAAACTATATCTTTTTCTTTAATACCGCTTTTATTAGGTCTTCCAGGGTCTTTTCCCCCATGCCCTGCATCAATTACAATTTTGAAGGGTTTTTGAGACTGTAATTCTTGAGGGTTATATAATATTAATAAAAGTGCTATAAATACCCCTTTTGCTGTTAAACTAAGGTTAAAAAAAGGGTATTTTAAACAAACTTTAATCATAAATTATGTATTATAGCCTTAAAATATACGTAAATTTATAGCTGTTTCTCGGTAATACTAATATACATTCAATAGGTTGAAAACAAACTTTTTCAGATTATTTTTATTCTTAAGTTATACATTTTTTATAAACATTATAACCTATGCAAATACTAATTATATTGAAACTGACACCATAAATAAAATTGATTCTATTAAGCCTGTAAATCAATCATTGTTGGGGAAAATTACATACGAAGCAACAGATACAACTTCAATTAGTCCGCAAGATAAAATCATAAGACTTTATAATAATGCCAAAATTACTTATCAGGATATGGAAATCACTTCTGGTATTATAATAGTTGATTATGATAAAAATGAGATATATGCAGGGAGAATTAAAGATTCAGTTGGAGAATACACTCAATTACCAATATTTAAGCAAGGGCAAGATGAAATTAGACCAGATTCTTTAAGGTTTAATATGGATACTAAAAAAGCAATAATTTTTAATTCTAGAACGGAGGAGGCTGGACTTAATATTCTTTCTGATAAGACAAAAAAAGAAAATGATTCAGTTTATTATATGGATCGAGCAAAATTTACAACATCTGCAGATATTGACAATCCTGAATATTATTTTTTATTAAGGAAAGCTAAAGTTATACCAGGTAAAAAAATAATTACTGGACCAACAAACATGTATATAGCTGATGTTCCTACTCCAATTGGATTGCCTTTCGCATATTTCCCTATATCTAACAAGAGAAGCTCTGGAATAATTTTTCCTTCGTTTGGGGAGCAAAATTCAAGAGGTTATTTTATTCAAAACGGAGGATATTACCTTCCAATTAATGATAATCTAGATTTAACACTACTGGGTGATTATTATACTAATGGGAGCTATGGTTTTAGATTAGAAAACACTTATTTATATAGGTACAGATTTAGAGGTAATTTGAGTTTTAGATTTGAAAATTTAATACAAAGTGAAAGGGGGTTTCCAGATTATTCAAAAAGCTCCATATATAATTTAAGATGGTCTCATAGTCAAGACACTAAATCTAATCCAAATTCGAGATTTTCTGCCTCAGTTAATCTTGGTAGTAGTAAATATTACCAACAATCAATTAACCAAATGAATGCAGCAAATTTTTTGAATAATTCACTGTCCTCTTCTATCTCATATTCAAAAACATTTCCTGGTGAACCTCAAGTTAATATGAGTTTATCAGCTACACATTCTCAAAATACAAATACACAGACAATTAATATGACCTTACCTACTTTTCAGGGAAGTGTTTCTAGAATATATCCTTTTGCCCCAAAAGTAGGAACAAAAAAAGGAATTTTACAGAATATAAATTTTCAATATAATGTAAGGGGTGAAAACAGAATATTAACAACTGATTCTTTGTTTTTTAAGAAAGAAATGTTTGAGTCAGCAAAATCTGGATTTCAACACTCTATTCCAATAAGCACAAACTTTAAGTTGTTAAAATATTTTAGCTTTTCTACAAGTGCTAATTTTCAAGAAACATGGGTTTTTAAGACAATCAATAAAGAATATAATTTAGAATTACAAGACGTGATTACAAATGAAAATAAGGGTTTTGATTCATTTAGAACTTATAATTTTTCTTCTAGTCTAGGTACAACAATATATGGTATGTATAATTTTTCTGAAAAAAGTAAAATTAGAGCTCTTCGACACGTTATTCGTCCTTCAATTAGCTACGGTATTTCTCCATCTTTTGATAGATATTATGATTCTTATGAAGTTATAAGTGCTGATGGATTGACTACATCAGATATTGAATATTCAAGATTTGAGGGTTCAATTTTTGGTTTACCAAACAAAAATTATGCTAGTTCGATATCTTTATCTATGAATAATAATGTTGAAGCAAAAGTTGTAGATAAAGAGAGTGAGGACAATGAATTAAAAAAAGTTGTAATTCTAAATAATCTTAATATCCAAACATCTTATAATTTAGCCGCTGATTCTTTAGCGCTCTCACCTTTAAGAATGAACGGAGGAACACAATTATTTAAAAATAAAATGAATATTAATTTTGGTGCAACTTTTGACCCATATGCATTAGATGAAAATAACAATAGAATCAATGAATTTCAAATTAATAATGGCGGTGGCTTGTTTCGATTGACTAGTGCGAACTTGACATTTAATTATGCTTTTAGCAGTAATAGCTCCGATAAAGATTCTAACAGAGATAGAGCTGCTATTGATGAATCTATAAGAAATGGAGGTCGTGATGATGATCTTTTCGGTAGAGCAATGGATACATCAACTGAAGAGTTTTCAAGTCCTGATGAAGAAAAGAAAGAAAAGACTCCCAATAATTTATATAGCTATAAAATACCTTGGTCATTGCGTATGGCTTATGCAGTAAATTATAATAATTCAGTTGGACAAGATGCTATTTCGTCTCATTCACTTATGTTTTCAGGGGATGTTGAACTTTCTCCAAAATGGAGTGCTGGAATATCTTCGGGATATGATTTTAAAAATCAAGGAATAACATATACTCAGTTAAGATTTGAGAGAGATCTTCTCAGTTGGAGAATGAATTTTAGTTGGATACCTTTTAGCGCTAATAAATCTTGGAATTTCTTCATAGGAATAAAAAGCGGTATGTTAAGTGATATAAAATATGATAAGCGAAGACAGAGAGATAAAATTTTATGATTAAATTTACATCATGAAAAAAATTATAAAAACTGATAATGCTCCAAAACCTATTGGACCTTATAATCAAGCGGTAATTGCAGGAGATTTTATTTTTATTTCTGGTCAAATCGCTTTAAACCCAGCGTCAGGTGAATTAGTCACTGATAATATTGAGAAAGAAACAACTCAAGTAATGGAAAATCTTAAAGCTATATTAAAGGAAGCTTCTTTAACTTTTGAAAATGTTGTTAAAACAACAATATTTTTATCAAGTATGGATAATTTCTCTGCTGTAAATGAAATTTATGGCTCTTATTTGAGTAATGAGTCAGCACCTGCTAGAGAAACCGTTGAAGTTAGCAAACTTCCTGTAGGAGTAAATGTTGAAATATCAATGATCGCTATCCTTTAGCTTTTCTTGATGAAATTGTAATAAGCCGTCAATCGGTTTTCTTATTATATTTCCTGCACTTAATCCATATTCTTGAAGACAAACTTTTAATTCATCCTTTAGGTAAAAAGAAATTGACCCAACAAAATGAATTGGGATTTCCTTAGCATCTTTAAACTGTAAGATTTGCCTTTCTATAAAAAGCTTAAAACCTCTTTTAATTAATAATTGTCCATAATCAGATTCTTTATTATTAATTAAAAATTTAGCAAATGTTGCCAAATAGGTATTTGGATTAGGTTGTTTGTATAAATTATCTTTAATCGTTTCGGCATCTAGGTCAAATTCTTTCTCAAACTTTACAGCTGTTTCTTCTGGAATAATATTAAAATAATAATCCCTTAATAGCTGTCTTCCAAAATAGTTTCCACTTGCATCATCCATTAATATATAACCAAGTGAAATAACCTTTTGATCAATATTTTTACCATCAAAATATGTACAGTTTGAACCGGTACCTAAAATACAAACAATTGACTTTGTGTTTTCTTTAGCTGTTGAATATATTGCTGCATAAGTATCTTCTCTTACAGAAAATTCTTTACAATTATTAAAAATATCGCTAAAAACATTTTTTATTAAAACTCTAGGAGGTTCTGTACCACATCCTGCACCGTAAAAGTAAATTTCCTCAACATCTTTTCTGAATTTATACAGCTCGAAATTATTAACAATTCTTTCTTTTAAAATATGATTAGTTAAAACTTGTGGATTAAGACCTAATGTCTGTGTCTCAAATAAAACTTCTCCCTTCCTATTAATAGCAATCCAATCAGTTTTTGTTGAACCACTGTCTACGACTAAAATCATTGTTAAATTTTGGTTAGTTGATTTATTAGCTATTATGAATCTTATGAATTAGTTCTACAAGTTTTGTAGAATATCCATATTCGTTATCATACCAAGAAATTATTTTAAAAAATGTTGAACTAAGTTCAATACCTGCATTAGCATCAAAATTACTTGTTAAAGGAGAGCCTACATAATCTTGAGAAACAACAGCTTCTTCAGTGTAACCTAAAACTCCTTTAAGCTCATTTTCACTAGCATTTTTAAAAGTTTCTTTTATTTCTTCATATGATGTTTGTTTTTCTAAAATTACTGTCAAATCTACAACAGAAACATTTGCAGTTGGTATTCTGAAAGCCATCCCAGTTAATTTACCATTTAATTCTGGTATTACTTTTCCTACAGCAATCGCTGCACCAGTTGAAGAAGGAATGATATTGTTTAGAGAAGATCTACCTAATCTATAATTTTTAGCAGGACCATCAACTGTCATTTGAGTAGCTGTAGCAGCATGAACCGTAGTCATTAATCCTTCTTTTATAGTAAAATTATCATTTAGAATTTTAGCTACTGGTGCTAAACAGTTTGTTGTGCAAGAAGCATTTGAAACTATTTTATGTTCACTAGTAATAGAATTACAGTTGACACCCATTACAAACATAGGAATATCCTTTGAAGGGGCCGAAACTGCCACCTTCTTTGCACCTGACTTAATATGTAATGCGGCTTTTTCCATTGATGTGAAAATACCTGTACATTCTGCAACAACATCAATATTCATTTCTCCCCAGTTTATATCAATAGGGTCTCTTTCAGCTGTAACTCTTATTCTATTTCCGTTAACTACTAAACTATTTTGATCAACAGAAATAGAATCTTCTAATTTACCGTGTACAGAGTCATATTTTAGTAAATATGCCAAATGGTTAACATCAAGCAAATCATTAATCGCCACTACTTCAACGTCATCTCTTTTAAGAATAGCTCTAAATGTTATTCTACCAATTCTTCCAAATCCATTAATTCCTACCTTAATTTTACTCATATTTTAGTTTAATTTAAATTGACATTATATCGCTAACCCTTAATAATTCAGAGTTGATTTTTGTAATACCTTTAATAGCTTTTTTAAATGGTGTTAAAACAACAGTATTATCTTTTAATCCAACCATCGAGCAATTTTTTCCGTTAATCATAGATTCAACAGCATTTACCCCTAACCTACTAGCTAAAACTCTGTCAAAGCATGTTGGGGGTCCACCTCTTTGCATATGACCTAAAACTGCGACTCTTGCCTCATAATCTGATAGGTGTTTTTCCACATATTCTTTAAGTTGAAATACGTTTTCACCTGTATTATCTCCTTCTGCAACTACTACAATACTTGAAGATTTTCCGGTTTTTTGACTTCTCTTCAATGATTGAATCAACCTATCTAGACCTAAATCTTCTTCAGGTATTAAAATTTCTTCTGCTCCACCAGCTACACCGACATTTAAAGCAATATGGCCGGCATCTCTTCCCATTACTTCTATAAAAAATAACCTATTGTGAGAGCTAGCTGTATCTCTAATTTTATCAATGGCAGTCATGACAGTATTTGTTGCAGAATCAAAACCAATTGTGTGAGAAGTTCCAAAAATATCATTATCAATTGTTGCAGGTATACCAATAACAGGGAAATTAAATTCATTGCTAAATATTAACCCTCCTGTAAATGTACCATCACCACCAATTACTATCAAACCATCAATACTATTTTCTTTTAAGCTTTTATAAGCTTTTTCTCTCCCTTTTTTGTTTCTAAAATCCTTGGATCTAGCTGTTTTTAGAATGGTACCTCCTTTGTTAATAATTCCTTTTACACTACGTGCATTCATTTTTTGCATCTCCCCTCTTATTAAACCATCGTACCCTTTTGAAATTCCAATCGGTGTAATATTGTGAAATACACAAGCTCGAACAACAGCTCTTATTGCGGCATTCATACCTGGTGCATCACCACCTGAGGTTAGTAGTCCTATCTTTTTAAATGAATTTTTCACGTCCATAAATATAATAATCTATTATCTTAATAATAAGCATTTTTTTAAATCTTTTTTTTATTTAAAAACTAGCTCTAAATTTGAAGTATGATGGAAAATATATACATTTTGTCTATAGAAACTTCTTGTGATGATACATCAGTTGCAATATTGAAGAATGATAAAGTTTTATCAAACATCGTGTCAAGTCAAAAAATTCATGAAATATACGGAGGAGTTGTACCTGAATTAGCTTCAAGAGAACATGACAGATTGATAGTGCCAGTTATTTCAAAGGCAATCGAAGAATCAAATGTTTCATTAAATGAGATTAATGCGATTGCATATACTAGAGGTCCTGGACTTCTTGGCTCACTACTAGTTGGCACTTCATTTGCAAAATCATTAGCTTATTGTCTAAACATCCCTCTATTAGAAGTAAATCATATGCATGCTCATATATTATCCATATTTATTAATGATAATCCTAAAAAGCCTGATTTCCCCTTCATAGCATTAACTGTTTCTGGTGGTCACACTCAACTTGTATTAGTCAATGGGCCATTAGAATTTATTCAAATTGGAACAACACTTGATGACGCAGCTGGTGAAGCTTTCGATAAATCTGGTAAACTAATGAATTTAGACTATCCCGCAGGACCAAAAATTGATAAGCTATCTAAGGATGGAGACCCAAATAAGTTTAAATTTTCCAAACCAAGTGTAAAAGATTTAAATTTTAGTTTTTCAGGTTTAAAAACAAATTTTAAAAATTTTATCATAAAACAACCTTTAGGGTTTGTAGAAGATAATTTAAGTGATTTATGTGCCTCTATTCAATCTACAATAGTAAACATATTAATAGATAAAATTAAAATGGCACGGGATAAACATGGGATAAATGAATTTGTAATATGTGGTGGTGTCTCTGCTAATTCTTTTTTGAGAAAAAAATTAAATGAGCTAGAAAAAAATGATAACATTAATACTTATGTGCCAAAAGTCAGTTATTCAACTGATAATGCGGCTATGATAGGAATAAATGGGTATTTTAAGTTTAAAAATTCCATTTTTGGTAAATTATCAGATTATAGTATTTCAAAATATCCAATTCAATGAACTTGTTTTACACAGTAAATATCAGTCAAGAAAATAATGAACTTACCATTGAAGGTCAAGAAAACATTCATCTAACAAAAGTGCTTAGAAGAAATGTTGGTGAAAATATTTACGTTACAGATGGAAAGAGTAATTTGTATTATTGTGAGATAATTAAATCAAGTAAATCATCAACTATATTAAAAATTATTAATCAAGAAAATAAAGAATTTGATAAACCTATCCTTAAAATAGGTATTTCATTAACCAAAAAACAAGACAGGTTTGAATGGTTTTTAGAAAAATCTACAGAAATTGGAGTTTCAGAGATCACACCAATAATATCAAGATATTCAGAAAGGAATAAACTGAATTTAGAAAGGTCAAATAAATTATTAATTTCTGCGATGAAGCAGTCAATGAGATATCATTTACCTAAACTTAATAATCCAGTTTATTTTGATGATTATTTAAAACAGGATAATAATAATTACAATTCCTTTATTTGTACTTGCTTAGAATCAAATATTCCTCTTTTAAAAGATAATATGATACATGGTGAAAATTCAAATATTTTAATCGGTCCTGAAGGAGGTTTTTCTAAATTTGAAATTGATAAAGCAAAAAATGCTAGCTTTGCCCCTGTATCATTAGGAGAAAACAGGCTTAGAACAGAAACAGCTGGCATAATGGTTTGTTCTATATTTTCATTAAATAATTAGACTATGAAATCACAAGACTTGGTAAAATCAATAATTATATTGTCTGCAATAGCATTGATAATTTTATTGTTATTTAAAATACGTCTGGGTTTATTATATGT
>Ga0208277_1001673_pt1 | contig 12822 bp, 3 predicted proteins | sample ETNtaG_5_FD_185782 | JGI IMG/M metagenome (GOLD analysis project Ga0208277, IMG submission 185782) | Marine microbial and viral communities from oxygen minimum zone, Eastern Pacific Ocean - ETNP201406SV205 (SPAdes) (version 2) | ecosystem: Environmental > Aquatic > Marine > Oceanic ...
GCTAGTTAGGCCAAGAAACGTTCCAAGTAAAAATGCGCTAGCAGCCCATCCAGTTGCCGCTTCTGTTGGTGAAATGAAAATCCAATTTTCTGGAATCATAGTCATCAGGTAACAAAGTAGGCCGCTTGTCAGTGAACCTCCGATGAGCCCGTTCCAAGTTTTACCATCTCCAAGAATCCTATTGCCATCTTTGTGGACTCTACCTCCGTCGATAGGCCATGGTCCATAACCCGTCTTTGGCAGCCATTTACCCCACATCATTGCAAATGTATTCACAAGAAATCCTGGGAGGTAAATCCACAGTGTAAAGAGCATCATCTCAAAGACGTTGAAATCCGCCATACCTAGCCGGTGCGGCAATAGGCCTTTGAACTCAATGGCAATTTAGACCATCACGATGGGCTTATGAGCCTCTCAACAATGGACCCATCATGGCAGGAATGTCAGTATTGGTTGTCGGCGGCGGTGGACGTGAACATGCATTGTGTTTGGGTCTTGCAAGAAGTGAATCAATCGGTCAAATTCACTGTGCTCCAGGTAATGCAGGTACTGCAGAAATTGCAACTAATCATGCATTCACTGATGTTTCAGATCTGACTAATTTAGCATTCCAATTGGATGTTGATTTCGTTGTTGCAGGTCCAGAAGCTCCGCTATGTGAGGGGCTCGCTGATAAATTAGCGAAGATGGATGTTCCATGTTTTGGACCTGTTGCTGCTTTAGCAAGATTGGAGGGCAGTAAGCTACACGCCAAACAAGTCATGCAATCAAATGGAGTCCCTACCGCATCATTTCATGTGTTGGATAAAGACAGCGATATCGATGCAGCATTAGATGATTTTTCAGGAAATCCTTGGGTAGTGAAAAGAGATGTTCTAGCCGGGGGAAAAGGCGTAGTTGTAACCGAAAACAGGGAAGACGCCAAACAATTCATTCTAGATTCAATTAATAGCGATGGTCAGGTATTACTTGAGGCATTTTTACCAGGCCAAGAAGCAAGTATGCTTGTTGTGATGGATGGTAGTGGCTTTGTTTGTCTTCCTGCAAGTCAAGACCACAAACGAGAGTTCGAAGGAGACAAAGGTCGCAATACCGGTGGGATGGGGGCATATGCGCCTGCTCCAGTTTATTCTGAAGACGTGAAAGCAAAGACGATTGAGAGAATTGTTAAACCGATGCATAAAGCCCTCTCAAGTCGAAGAGTTCCTTACAGAGGAGTACTTTATGTTGGGCTTATGATCGATGAAAATAATGACCCATATGTTGTTGAATTCAATGTGAGGTTTGGAGACCCTGAATGTCAAATTACGATTCCACTTGTGTCTTCAGATTTGGGTGAGTTGTTGTCAGCAGCATCTAGGGATGAACTCGCAAATGTTGATGTACAATTCCATGACAAACATGCACTAACAATTGTCCTTGCTGCAGAGAATTATCCCGGGCCGGTTGAAAAGGGAAGAGAAATCAAAAATTTGCCAAGTCCAAAATCAGATTCTTGGGTGAATCATGCAGGGACTAAAATCGAAAATGACCAACTTTTGTCAAACGGAGGAAGAGTTCTTTCTTGCACTGCAATCGGCGATACTCTTGGAGAAGCCGCAAGTAAGGCTTACTCCATGATTGAGCAAATTGAATTGTCCGGCTCACACTACCGGCGTGATATTGGGCATCGAGCCCTATGAAGGTCATTCCTAAATCAGGCTCTCAGTGCTGCGGTTTGTGAATGAATTTTTATATCACTCCTCAATTGCTAATAGGCAACGCATAAAAAGGGGTCTTTGGTGGCCGCAATGCTACAGCCTTTAGGCTGCACCTAGAAAACTAGAGGGAAACAAAATGTCGAACGAAAACGACGAAAGAAATGAAGCGCAAAATCCAATGCTCGGGTGGCTAATTGCACCCCTGGCAATTTTGCTTGCGCTTCTTGCTGACTATGGCCTAGACTTCGGTTTAGTCCTCGGAATGGATGAAATGGAACCGTTTGCTGTAATCGCGATTGCAGCTACACTCGGTATGGCACCACGTGTCATGAAAGAAATGGAAGTCATTCGACAAGGTACAGTAGTTTCCCTAGTTACCTTGATCGTATCTCTTGCTATATCCGAAGGCGTCGCTAGTTACATGGATTCAAACTTCCTTGGTTTGATATTCTTCATAGTGATGTTTGGCGGATATCTTCTTGATTCTAACGGACGCCATGAATGGAACACTGTTCTGATTTTTGGTTTCATTGGATTGTGGACTGCAATCACTGCAGCAGCAAACTTTGCTGATACACAGACAAAATTGTTCACACTGGATGGTCAAGAATACATTAGAACCGCTGCATGGCAGGAAGCAATTGGATTTGTCTTCTTCAATACTCTTGCAGTGTTTATCATACTTGGATTGCTAGCCGCTGTTCTGTTGCGTGGTGTCATTAGCCCTGCAACAGATAAGGGCTGGTTTGGTTACATCAAGCCACATGATGGTGGATGGAACCGTGCTACAATGCCTCTACAAATCGCACTCGCTGTTTGGGCGGCAACTCACATAGCGATAATGTACTACTTCAACACGCTTGGAGACCTAGATATTTTATCGATATGGTCTGAAAAGGAATATCATGGATATATCGGATTCTGGCCTGCTGCATTGACAGGTGTTGTAGCTCTATCTTGTGCATGGATGGCTGCAGAGCGCTGGTACACACGCGCTCTTTTCATCGGTTCTATGTGGGCGCTATACATCGTGTCTTCGTTGTATGAATCCGGCCACTGGGCAAACGACAACTTCGAAGGTTCGTGGGCTGTATGGATTTGGTTTGGTATAACATTCTTCATCGGAGTTATGATTTACTGGTTTGCAACTCACGAAGATTATGGCGGTTGGATGAACAGAGAACTTCACGAGCCAAGTCAGGCTCGTGTTTTCTGGTCCAATCATTGGGCTGGAATCATGACATTCATGGCTTTCCTAGTCGCGTTAGCGATTAGAGTGCAATGGTATTTCGTTCCATCAATGAATTCTGCTGGATTGGAATCATGGGATCTTACTGGAGGTTCAGACCCTTGGTACATGAAGAGAGTCGTAGAGTACATTGTTGCTGAAAACGCACATTTGATTTGGGATGCTGACAGAAATTACCCAGTAGGTGGTATCAACCCACGTCCGCCATTATTCACATGGTCTATGGCACTGGTTGCAATGCTACTTTCAAACCTAGGTCTGTCATCTGATGCATCAGTATGGTACGCAATGCTTGCTCTTCCTGCAGTCTTTGGTGCTTTGATTGTATTCCCTATGGCAGGTATTGCAAAGGATAACTTTGGCAAGGGTGCAGGCGTAATTGCAGCCTGGTTAATCGCATTCATGCCCACTCACGTTCAAAAATCAACTTGGGCTATGGCTGACCACGATTCATATGTTCTGCTATTCTTGACTGCAGCATTCATGTTTTACTTGCGTGCTGTAAAGGCTGGAGGAGACGAGAGGTTGTCTCGTCACACCAACGCATCACCTTCAGGAATAATCAAGGCGATGTCAGAGGTTCTAAAACACCGAAGAAAGGCTTCAGCTAATGCAATTGCAGCTGGTGTCTGTTTCAGTATTGTGGCATTGGGTTGGAAAGGATTCGTTTACGGTCCAGCAATCATATTCCTTGCATACTTCGTGCAAGTTGCAATGAATATGTTCAGAAGAAAAGACAGTACAATTTTGTCTGCTCTGAACATTATGATGCTAGGTACAATCTATGTTATGATTCTACCATTCTATGCACATCCACAACTTGACTTGGTATTGAATTCAACTGGATTAACTCCGTTACTATTCATTACATTGTTCACCGTTGCAATCGCATGGATTACGACAGGATTCCGTGACAAGCCTTGGCTATTGGTACTGGGTTCACTGTTCACAGGCGGTGTTGTATTCGGTGTAGTGCTATACTTGCTGCAGATTTCAGATCAATCCAATGCTTGGGAAATTTTGACAACAGGTTCTGGTTACTTTACAAAGAACAAGATATTTGGAACAATTGCTGAAGCAAGTGCTCCAAGTCGTGGACAATTATTCGCATCATTTGGACCGATTGTATTCGTTCTAGCAATTGTCATGGGAATCATAGCGTTGTGGGACGGAATCGTAAAGAAGAGTCAAACAAGACTAATCTTGGGTATGTGGGTAATCGTTGCCGCATACATGGCATGGACTGCAGGTAGATTCCTGTTCAACGCTGCTCCTGCAATGGCAGTTATGGGTGCTTGGGGTATTGTGACACTCTGGAGTGCTAGCGGAGCAGGTAACATGGCTCGGTCTTGGAGAAGAATGGGAATTCGCACTCCAGGTGAGAGAATCTCCAATGCGCGCAAAGCAGTTTGGAGAACACCTCAGTTCAGCGCAATCGGACTTGTATTGATTATGCTAATCGGTCAGCATGCCGCATATGGAATCGATGCTGCAATGCCTAGATCTCAACATGAAGCTGAAATGGATGATACAATCTATAACATTGCACCAGACATCCTACGATGGAACGATTTCGGTTTCTCGATATTAGATGATGCAAATTATGATCCTTACGATGGTAACAATCCAGACAGATGGTACCTTGGTTCATTCGGCTCAGGATACAATGATCGTGGATGGAACTTAGCCTACGATTGGCTTTCAAACCAAGATACCGATGAGTCTTTCTCTCATCGCCCAGCATTTGTTTCATGGTGGGATTATGGTTTCCAAGCTCTAGAAACAGGAGACCACCCGTCAGTATCTGACAACTTCCAGTCAGGTATTCCTGTGACAGGAAACATGTTACTTGCTAGAAACCAAGATGATTTGGTTGCAATGTTCATATCGAGGCTATCTGAAGCAGACCTTTCTTACAACGAAGCAAGAACTGGGGAGAGAATGCACACAAACTCTTTCTTGAGTTCTTTGTCAAACCATCTTACTGATGAACAAAAATCAGAGTTCGTTACAATCGAGACAAAGATGGACGCAGATGGTGTAGTTGACCGCTCGTTCAAGGTGATTGAGGTAAACAATGATGTTGTTATGGCTGAAGGTCGCTTGATTGAAGATGGTGTATTTGGTAAGAATCTGAATACATATTACATGGTTTATGAAACCGGAGAACCAATCCCTTGTCCAACCGATGATGAATGTGAAGGTGACTACGCATTCGCAAACTATGCTGATGCTCAAGCGGTATTCGGTAGCAACGTACGCGCACTTTCTGACACTCAAGATAATACCACTCACTACATATTCGGTGATTATTGGTACACATCTGACCTTATAGAGGAATATGATTCAGTAAGTACGGGTATTCATCGAAGGAATGCAGGAATCGCATTGGTTACTCAAATGCTAACTTCTGCTCTTGATAGTGAAGACCTACACTCGCTCTATGTTGACTTGTCAAACAATGATATTTACACAGTGCAAGACTACAATGGCGCACCTGGTGAAACAATCACTCGTGATCATGAGATTAGGTATTTCGCTGTAGACAACAGACTTTACCCTCGTGCAGGACTGTACAGTTCTGATTACAGCGGTGGTAGCCCAACTGGTATTTTTGGTGCTCCTGCGATTCTGTCCGGGCAAGACTTTGATACTTTCATGAATGAAGTCTACATGACAAAGCGTGGTCAATTCAATGATGAAATGACCCGTGAAGAATTCGATGAGGAAATGAAAAAGGATGTCCTGAATCAACAATCCGGAGCAACATTTGATCCATTGAGTCTTGTAGATATCAGAATCGATCACACACCAGCATTTTTCGAGACAATGCTTGCTAGAACCTATGTCGGTTATGGGGCATCATCTCTAGGATTTGCTACAACTGAACAACCGGGGCAACACTTCGGACAATCAGGTACTCCAAACTCAATAATGACCAATGCAGTTCCACTGCCGGGCGCAATGATGAATCATTTTGTTATTGCAAATTGGTATAATTCAGATAACACAACCAATGATCCACTTGGTTCAGCAAATACCGCTGTTAAGATTTTGAAATACTATCCTGGTGTTGAAGTTGGGGGACAAGTAGCAATGTCTGATGATGGCCAACCTCTGCCAAACGTTAGAATTCTAATCGAAAGAGATGCATTCTCTGGAGAAGACTCAACCGATATGGACGAAGACACCTATTGGATTCCAATCGGATACACAGATGCTGATGAGAATGGAGAATGGTCTTACACAGTACCTGCTGGAAAGATTAGAGTCTCTGCTTACGCAGGTGAGTTTGATGATAGTGTAGCAAAGGATACGATCCAAACTGGAGAGTATGCTGCAGGTCTAGGAGATCTGACAAACGACGTAAACGATGACAGACAAACCAACCTAATCACAGCACTACTTGGTAAAGTAGCTAACATGACATGGATGGGTGAAGTTGCACAGAACATCACTGGTGCTCAAGCAGATCGTGAAGCAGACTTTGATGGTAACTTCGATATCTCTGTTGATTCAAGCGGTATTTCTGGTACAGTTACATGGACTGGACACGAATCTTTCGAAGGTGACGCTCTTAATGGAATGGACTTTATTCTAAGAAATGTTTGGGGAATGACTAGCAATTACACGGTTTCAACCACAAGCGGGTCATTTACTACCGATGCAGGAGATTCTCGAATCATACAGGGAACTGGTGAAGTGGAATTTACTACTGAAGGAACATTCGATACTCAAGGTAATGCAGGAATTGTACATGGATTCACTGGAAATTACACTCGAACAGTGATGGATGGAAGATCCTATACTGCTAATGCTACATTCGATGGTGCAGGAACAATTGAAGCAATTTGGATTGATTATGAAGCACCTGCATGTGCATCAGAAGTTGTCGACAATGAGACTGTAGTGTCTCTACCTACTTTCGTTGAAACTATTGATGGTGAGGAAGTTAACTCAACCCACATAGCATGTCTAACTGAAGATGCAGACACTTACCTGTTTGAGGGAGTCATAGATGCGAACGGTAGAATGACTGCAGATGGCGCAGTGACCGTCATCAAGTTCTTGGATGGAGAGACATTTGAAGGAACTGGAGTATTCGAAGGTATTGGAATTGCTAACGGAACAGGATTATTCATTGGAGAGGGTACATTCTCTGGTCCAATGGTAGCCCCTGGTTCTTTCTACAAGACAGGTTTGATGCCAGGAACATACAGCATGATTGCTGTAATGGAGAGTGGTCGAGAAGTTCAACTTCCAGACCCAGTTGAAGTAACAATTGAACCTTCATCGAATTTGGAAATGAAAATGCCAGGTTCTATCTTTGAAGACAAGCTATATGCAGATTACTTCACAGATGGAGAGCCAACACCTCTTCCTAACACTACAATCGAGTTAATTGACTTTGACCTCGCAGAAGATGCAGAAGCAATATCCATCCTAACCGATGAAGAAGGTAACATGAGCTATGGTCCACTTGCTACTGGTGATTATCAGTGGAGAGTTGATATTGATCAAGATGGATGGTACGAGGTTGAGTACAACTTTACAGTTGGATATGACTCCTCAAATGTATCTCTTGATGTATCAGTGCCTACAATGCGTGATGTAATTATCAATCTTGATGCAGGTAACTCTGGCATGGATCTGTCAAATAAAACTTTGACATTCACCAACACAGAAAGCACTGACCTCAACCCAGCCGTGGTAACAGCAACATCTGACGAAAACGGTGTTGTACACGTCGAAATTTTAATGGGAGAATGGATTATCTCTGATGAAACAGATGAAGATTACGTTCTATGGCATGAGGTTGAAGTTACCGAAGAGGATGTAGAATTGAATCTAACTTATGCAGTGAGTGTTTGGGTTAACGGTACTGTTTTCGTTCAAGCAGGAATGAATGAGCAGGACATGGTACCTGCTACCAATTCAGTAACTGTAACAGCAAGGTCTGGAAATATAATTATGGAATCAAGAACTGACAGCAATGCTTCTTACTCATTCCGTATGCCTGCAGGAGTTGAATTCCATGTCACGGCAAAGAGTTTTGGTGATGTTTCAGATAACTTAATTCAGGCTGGAGGTATGTTGATTTCTGATGCAGCACTGGTTGTAGATAAGGACATTTATCTTGTATCTACTAATTTGTTAGAAGGTTCAGTTTGGTTGAGAGACTCTCCTCTAAACGGCTCAGGCATAGCATGGAGTAATGCTATTATTGGTGCTGTTGGAACAGAAGTTATCGCAACAGATTCTGATGGTCTCGAATGGAGAGATGAAATCGACAATGCTGGAAATTTCCTTATGTATCTAACTGGAGGAAATTGGACACTAACAGTCTCGAATTCTGATATGAAGGTAGATCCAGTAGAGGTCACCTCTGATAACGAAGACATTCGTGTCGACCTAGTAGCAAATCCTGACAATGTTTCAGTCACCTTTAGACTATTCTTGGATGTAAACGATGATGGTGTTTGGGAAAATGGAACTGCAATATCTCCAACATTCAACATCACATCTGTGAATGATTACGGAATCAATGTTAATGTTACTGAAGATATGTATGATGCTGTAACAGGCGAACTGACAGTAAGCCTATCCGTTGGAACTTACATCATTGGGATGGCTGAAGACGACCCAAGTGATGAGAATGCTAGCGATTACCGCAAATACTCTAGTGGACTTCCAACAATAAATGTTGGACTTGAAGCAATCGACGAGCCAATTGAGATTGTAATAGCACCTGAATACCTAGTCAGTGGAACGGTTGTTATGGAAGATCAAGTATCTCCATTAGACAACTCGACTGTATGGTTGCGTAATGAAGCAGGAGATGACTTCTATCCTCTAACTACTGACGCGAATGGAACATTTGCAGAATATATCCCAAGTGGGGAATGGTTTGTTGAAGTCGCACCATTCACTGGTGAGGATAGTAACGTCACAGAATTGTATCGTGGAGTTCTTGTTGTAGATGGCGCTCAAACCGACATCATGTGGCAGACTCAAACTGCAATGAACGTTACAATGCAACTAAAGGAAATTTTGACTGATGTCAATATTACTGCTACAAGAGTTGCTGCTGTAAGCCTTGATGGTTTGGGCAATGTAAGCCTAGGTCCTTCCGATAACGCTGGTAATATCAGCGAAGTGCTGATGCCAGGAAACTGGACACTAATGCTAAACAGGACAGAAACTCTAGAAACATGGAAACTAGAAGAAGGAGTTTACAATTCTCTAGGTAATATGACCAACAATGAGTGGAACTTAGGCGTTGTTACAGTTGACAAGTCAGTTCTAATCGGTGGTAAAATATTCTGGGACTTGAATGAAGACGACTTGCCTTCCTCTGGTGAAGGAATTGAAAATGTAAGTGTCTCAATCACGTCTGAAAGTGGCTTTGCTGAGACTTTAGAAACAGATTCTGAAGGAGTTTGGAAACTATTCGCACCAATCAGAGATAACTACACAGTAGTAGCTGAAAAGGGTGGATTCGCATCAGTAACATATTCTAACAACAATAGTAGTTTCTACGTTGTTAACGATACTCATGAGAGTCGTGACTTCGAAATGAGTGCAGGGTTAGTGTCTGTATCTGGTAATGTAACAGACATCCTTGGAACCAGCACAAGGCTAGAAGGAGCTACAGTGACTTTGTATCCTGCTAGTGGTATAGTAAGAGATTCAATCTCGATTACTTCACTAACATACGAAAATGACATTCTATCATGGGATGCTAACATCGACCCAGGAAACTGGATAGTTGTAGTTGAAGGAACCGACTTGGACCAAAATGGCGGTGGAATTGCTGTTGGATTGCTTGAAGCATCTGTTCAAGAAGGCGCTTCTATTGATTTGGTAATGGAGAAAGGTGGATTGGTTTCACTAACAACATCGTGGGTATCAATCGCAAACGATGAATTCCACGCTGGCGACGTTACTGAAGAAGTAGACGTAGAAATCGATCTGGGTGATGGAATAGTCTGGGAAATGGCATTTGATCAAAATGGAGCATTAGAACTGGTTCTTCCGTCTGATGTAACTGCTTCCTTTGATAGCGAGTTCGAAACAGTTCAACACGAGTTGAATCTAACAATGGATTACTCTGCTGGTTTGAATTTCGAAATTCAGGCTGATACAGCAGAAAACCGTGTCATGGAGTTCACACGACGTGTCAATTCTGATTTGGTAGTAGAAGTGATTTCAGTTGTAGAAGGTACAGCAGAATTTGATAATTCAGACCTAACTGAATTGAATGGTATCGAAGATGAGAATGGTTACAAAGTAATTGAATTGAAGTTGAGTTTGACTTACGAAGGAACTGAAATTTCCGATGAATTCACAGCAACTGGTACAATCGCTATGACGCCAGATTCTCAGTATTGGACTGTGGAGTATCTGAATTCAAGCACTGATGATGAATGGTTGGATGTAATGGACATCTCCATGGGTATTGGAGAAAACAATTCGGATCCAATGCAAGTGCTGAGTCAGGAAGTAGATGTAAGAATCACGCTACCATTACAAAATCAATCCCTCTCCTTCGCTGAAGGACACGCTGTGAACATGAGATTCACTGCTGATGGAGGAATGAGCGAATCTAGCGTGAGAGTTTACGTGCCACAACAATTCAATGTTTCTCTAGAGGATGCGCCAGAATCTATCGGTGTAGGAGTCGGTAAGGAGTCATTGGTCACCCTAAGAGTTGTTAACAACGGAAATGGTGATGACAATACCACCATAAGATCTAGTTTGAATTGTGAAGGATGGTTTGTAACTCCACCTATTTCGAACATCACAGTTGCGGCGTCGAGTGAAAGAAGTCAATCTTTCACTATCAAGGCCCCTGAAGATGCTGATTCTGATGAATCTTGTAATGTAGATTTCACTCTAGATAGTGAAGGTGTATTTGATACCCAAACTCAAACCACTGAAGCAATAATTTCTGTTGCTAAACTTGTGATTGATGAAGGTGGAGTTGAACCACAGCTCGCTGATGCTAAGGCTAATGCTGATGGAGAATTCAGAATACCGATTAGAAACGAAGGTTTCCTAACTGCTCCAAATGTTGTTGTAACTTTGAAGGCTGATGAACTAGGAAATACCGTCTATGCAGAACAGTCGATAACGATAACAGTTCCAGCGAATGGCGTAACGTTTGCTACCTTCCCATATTCTGACTTACCACCTGGTGATGCAAGATTATTGGTAACTTTGGAAGTAATTGATACTCCGATTCACGAAGATAGTGATGACGATGCAATCTTAACTATCCAATTCTCCAATATAGCAGACGAAGATGGTGAATCTGATTGGTTGGTAATTGTAATTGTAATACTGACAGGATTAGTTCTGTACGGTGGTTACAAGACTGCAAGAAAGGGATCATCTGGTCGCTTCTGATTTCAACTTCCGAATCAGGCTCATTTTTGAGCCTAGGTTCGGTTGGAGTTAGACATATGTTCAAGCCATGAATGTGTCAGCCCTGTATATGTGGGAGGAAAATGAACTTAGCAATGTTGAGTTCATTCCCGAGCCTTCTGATTACCGCATAGTCTCAGCAGCAGACTCTGCAACAGTAGGCCACCAAGAAGGTTGGAGAGGAGAAGTTCTAGGATGGGCCCCCACTCCGGTACCAGTTATTTCTAGACCAAGAAGAAATAAACAGAGAATTGCCAATGTTGGTATTTTCTTGATTTTGATTCTTGTTTTTTGGGCGATATGGCGTAGTCAGTTATTGTTCTTGGAGCTACCTCCGCCTAAATCAGAGTGGGCGTTCGAAGATTCTGGTGTCAGGGATTTGCAATCGCTGGGGTATTCTGGAGATGGGGTTAGGGTCTGTATGGTGGACACTGGTATAGATAATACACATCCTGACCTTGAAAATACGAAATTAGAATTCAAGGATTTCATTTCTGGTTCGACAGAGCCAAAAGACAAGGGTAATCTTGCACATGGTACAATGATGGCAGGTATTTTGGTTTCAGATGGCTACCTCAAAGGAGTATCTCCAGATGTTGTTCTGGGAATGGCAGCAGCACTAGGCGATGATGGGGAAGGAGGAAACAGTGGTGATCAGAACGTAGTTTCAAGTGCGATTGAATGGTGCTGGAAAACATTTGATGCCGATATTATATCTTTATCATTAGGTGGTGAAAGTGATCCTAATGCTACAAGTGAAGGACCCACAACAAACGCTGTAAGGCTTGCATTAGCAAATGGAGTTTACGTTATTGCTGCAGCTGGAAACGATGGTGGTAGTGGTGATGATGGTAGAGTTGCAACTCCTTCAAACGTTAAAGAAGTGATTTCAGTAGGTGCTTTAGATGAAGATGGAGAGGTTTGGGAAGGCTCATCCATAGGTTCTAATTTAGACGGGAACGGTGAGCAAAGATTGAATCCTCACATGAAACCAGAGATTTCAGCACCTGGTGTTTCAATAGTTTCTACTGCATTTGATGGTGAATACTATTCTTCAACAGGAACAAGTGATGCTACAGTGTTCGTTTCAGGTATACTCGCTTTGATCCTTGAGGCACAACCAGAATTAAAGAATCCAGATTCTCAATGCATCACTGATGTCAAAACTGCACTTATGAATTCAGCATCACCTCTTGACGAGTCAAAATCTCATGATTCTCGTTGGGGATATGGTGCTATTAATGGTGAATCTTGGCTAAATGAAATACGTTCTTCTGGAGCATGTCTCTAGTTTAATGAGGTACTGCGTCACATAATGCGTACTATTCTATACTTGATATTTTAATTTAATATTGATATTTTGTTATTTTATCCAAGCAAAAAATGTGATATTTAATACTAAATTTGATACTATCCAATTGAAATCTGTCCCAATGTGTTAAGTTG
>Ga0208277_1001677_pt1 | contig 12797 bp, 12 predicted proteins | sample ETNtaG_5_FD_185782 | JGI IMG/M metagenome (GOLD analysis project Ga0208277, IMG submission 185782) | Marine microbial and viral communities from oxygen minimum zone, Eastern Pacific Ocean - ETNP201406SV205 (SPAdes) (version 2) | ecosystem: Environmental > Aquatic > Marine > Oceanic ...
ATATTGTTAATAAGATACCCCCAAAGGTTATGCTTTTTTTCACAAAATCAGATGTCTCAATTGTTATTGTGCAAAATAAAAGAATCAAAGCAGTTGCTAAAAGTACAAGGGTTGGACTAATAACAATGAGATTGAAACCTATTGCTTGACTAATTGTACTCAATTCAACCTCCCGCTAAAGATATCTATTATTTCAGATATAAGTAATGCATCTTGAGTTACATAACTCTCTATAAAGCTTGGGTAAATTCCAATAAATAACATTAAAACTAAAAGTGGTACTACAGAAATCATTTCTTTTGAATCTAAATCAACAAGCTCTTTGTTCTCTTTTATAGAAATCTCTCCAGTAAACATTCTCTGGTATGCCCAAAGCATATATATCGCTGCTAAGACAACGCCAAATGCTCCGATTCCAGATAAAACTTTATACGTTGCAAAACTGCCCATAAGTATCATGAACTCTCCAACAAAACCATTTAATCCTGGAAGCCCAATTGATGCGAAAGAACAAAATAAAAATATTGCTGCATATTTTGGCATTGTTGCTTTTATTCCTCCAAACTCTGAAATTCTTCTTGTGTGGCGCCTCTCATAAAGAAAGCCAACAAGCATAAATAACGCACCTGTTGTTAGACCGTGATTTACCATCTGAATAATGGCTCCTTCTAAACTTAAATAATTGCCTGCTGATATCCCTAACATTACAAAACCCATATGACTTACTGATGAATAAGCAATAAGTCTCTTAATGTCGATCTGAGCTATTGCTACAATTGCTCCATAAATAATTCCAATTACTGAGAGGACAGCAATTATAAATTTATATTCTAAGAAGCCCTCTGTGAAGAAAGGAATAGAGACTCTTAATATTCCATAAGCTCCAACTTTTAATAAAACTCCAGCTAACAAAATACTCCCTGCAGTAGGTGCTTCAACGTGAGCGTCTGGTAACCAGGTATGGAGAGGAAATATTGGTACCTTAATTAAGAAACCAAAAGTAAACATCAAAAATAATATTCTTGACTGTTCTGAAGTGAAGGAAAGGGAAGATAAAGTCGTAAAATCAAGAGCTAAGCGTCCAGTTACTCCATAACTAATAACACCTGCGTATACGGTTCCAATAAATATAAATACTGAACCAAATACTGTATAAATGATAAATTTAATAGTTGCATACCTTCTATTTTCTCCACCCCAAATGCCCATTAAGAAATACATTGGAATAAGTAAAGCCTCAAAAAATATAAATAAGGAGAGAAGGTCTCCACTTAAAAAGACACCGTTAACAGCAAAATGTAAAACAAGGATAGAACCTATAAAACCTTTACTTTGAGAATACTTCTCACTTACTGATAAAAAAGAAAGCAACATTAAAATCGCTGTCAAAAACAAAAGCAATAGAGACATGCCGGAGATGCCGAAAGTTAGACTTATTCCATAAGATTTAATCCAATCAATAGTATGAATATCTACAAATGAACCTTTTGATTTCGAATTTGAAAAAAGATAAAGACACAAACCAAACGGAATAATGCTTAAAAATATTGCAATTGGTCTGAAAAGTTCGGATCTGGTTTTTGGCATCATAAAGATAACTAAAGAGCCAAGTAGTGGAAACAACATAAGGGTGTAAATTAAAATACTCATAATACAATCAATGGTGTAGCTACAAAAAGTGAGACCAGCAGAAGTAAGAACAAACCAAAATATACTACATAGTTTCTAACAAGTCCTGACTGAGTTACTGATATTGTCTTTGAAGATTTGTAGAAAAGACTAGATACTCCATTAACAAAGCCATCAATTACTAAACCATCAACTACTACTGCTACTTTCCTTGTTAATGATTTAGGTATTGCTACAAATAGATAGTGTCCAACTTTGTTTAAATAAAGTACTTCCGACGATAAGCTCCTTACTTCTTTTAAGAAAGGAATCTCAAATTTAAAATAAGAAAATATATCTACAATGTAAATCAGATATGCCATACCAAGCCCTGTAAACCCAGCTCCAATTGATATCAAAGCAAGAATGACTAGAACAATACCCTCAGGTAAGTGCGTTATTTCTACGTCACTTAATGTGTAGTGCAAAACTTTCTCTAATCCATGAAAAAATGGTGTGTTTATGAAACCTATAAAAATTGAAAATATACCTAAAAGCAACAACGGCCTAGTCATCATTTTTGGTGCCTCATGAACTTCTTCAATATTGTTTGTTGGTTCTTTATGGAAAATTAATAACCAATGCCTACCCATATAAAATGCTGTCATAAATGCTGCAAGTAATGAAAGTGCCCAAAAACCATAGTAAATTCCACCTTTAGCAAAAATAGAAGCCAGAATTTCATCTTTAGACCAGAAGCCTGCCAAAGGGGGAATTCCAGAAATTGCTAAAGTTCCAATACCCATCATTGCTGCTGTCATTGGCATTTTTTTCTTTAAGCCTCCCATTTTATGAATATTTTGTTCATGATGCATCTCATGTATTACCGCTCCAGCACCTAAGAAAAGTAATGCCTTAAAAAAAGCATGGGTAACTAAATGAAAAATTGCTGCAACATAAGCACCTGCTCCAATTGCTATAAACATAAATCCAAGTTGTGAAATCGTTGAGTAAGCAAGGACCTTCTTGATATCATCTTGATTAATGGCAGCAAAAGCTGAAATTAAAGCGGTCAGGAGGCCGAAACTTATAATTAAGATGCTAGAAATTTCTGAAAATTGTAATAGAGGAGATATTCTAACCAACATGAAAACTCCGGCTGTTACCATTGTTGCAGCATGGATCAAAGCACTTGCCGGTGTGGGCCCTTCCATAGCATCTGGTAACCAACTAAATAATGGAAATTGAGCTGATTTTCCAAAAGCGCCAATCATAAGAAAGATAACTATAAGATCAAGATTTTCAGGTTGGTTTAATAATGTTGTCTCAAATATATTTTTGAAAGAAAATGTGTCGAATGTATTTAATATCATCATTAAAGCAACCAGAAAGCCAAAATCGCCAATTCGATTTAATACAAAAGCCTTACTTCCAGCTTTAGCTGCTTTTTTCTTCTCAGACCAAAAAGAAATTAACAAATAGGAACTTAAACCAACAAGTTCCCAACCAAAAAACATGACTAAGAAGTTAGCTGACATAACTAATAGAAGCATTGAAAAAACGAAGAAGTTGAAATATACGAAATATTTAACATATCTTGGATCACCACTCATATAGGAAGTAGAAAAAATTTGTATTACTAAACCTAAGCCAGTAACTAGAAGCATCATGGTTCCTGATAAGCCATCAAGAAGAAATTCAAATTTAATTTCTGGATCGGGAAACCAAGTATACATTTTTAATGAAATTGGCTTAAATTTATCTAATAATAAAGCTCCAAACATCAACAACGAGACTGAAAATGATAGGAGTGCTCCATTTATGGTTATGAATGTAGTTAATCTTTCATTTAGTAATGAAGAGATGGTATTTAAAAATATTGCAACCATAAGTGGGATAAAAACAACAGCTAGCAAAATATATTCCATGACTAACCTTTCGAAGACCTTAATATATCTACTGAAGCTGTTTCTTGTTTCTTAAATATTGAAACAATTATTGCTAAACCTACAACAACTTCAGCAGCTGCAACTACCAAGACGAAAAAAACTGCAACTTGAGCATCGATTGTTCCAAAATGCTTTGATGCTGCAATAAAAGTTAAATTTACCGCATTAAGCATAAGCTCAATACACATAAACATTATCAATGCATTCTTTCGAACCATCATTCCTATAAAGCCAATTGAAAATAATAAAGCAGCTAAAGTTAAATACCAGTCAGTAGTTACTTCAATCATCATCTTTCCTACTTTTAGTGTCATAAGCTAATGCAATGGCTGCTGTTGCGGCAACAATTAAAAGGATGGATATAACTTCAAATGGGAAAACCCAACCAGTAAATAAAGTTGAAGCAATTAAATCTGGAGTTCCCTCAATACTGTAATCAACAGCAGGGAACCATAGATCCCATTTAAATCCTGAGTTTATAAATACATAAGCTAATATCGAACCGAGTAAAATTAATGTCCCTAAAACAAGAAAAGTTTGACCTTTTATTTCTTCTCTAGTTTGTTCTGCTTTATCTACTCCTATCATCATTATCACAAATAAGAAAAGAGTCATTACAGCTCCGGCATATACCAACATCTGAACCATTGCTACAAAAGTTGCATTTAAAGTTATATAAACAACCGCTAGTGAAGCAAGGGTTAGGACCAAACCCATCGAATTGTGAACTGGATTTTTTGCAAATATTACAATTAAAGCTCCAGCTAAAACAAAAAGAGCAGGTATAACAAATAAAATTAAATCCAACATATTACTCTTCCTCTAAAGATTGACCTTTTTCAGGCTCTCTTTCCCCAACTCCCAAAGATCCTGTCCAACCAACAGTGTCTTCAAATTCAGGATTACCACTTGAAGATGTAGCCCTCATCCAGCCGTCAGCTTTTTTTAATTCCTCTGGATTAGTTAATTTTGTTTGTTCTTCATGCGTGTTTGGGCTTCCTTCTTCATCCACTAACAAAACAGATTTATCAAAAACTGCTTCTGATCTATTTGCAACACTCATTTCAAATAAAGACGTCATAGTAATTGCCTCTGTTGGACATGCCTCAACACATAAGGCACAATAAATACATCTCAACATATTAATTTCGTAAATGAAACCGTATCTTTCACCAGGACTCACGGGATCTTCTTCAGGATTATCTTCTCCCCTAACATAAATACATTGAGCTGGGCAAGCTCCTGCGCATAGCTCACAACCAATGCACTTCTCCATGCCATCTTCATATTTGTTTAGAACATGCCTTCCGTGAAATCGTTGAGGTTTATCTCTAAACTCTTTTGGATATTTGTCAGTTACGGACTTTCTAAATAACTCTCTAAAAGTTACTTTTAATCCTTTTAATAAATCGTATGCAGCACTCATAATATTTTTAACCCCATGGGAAACCAAACTCTCTAATGCCTAAGACGATTGATGTAAGAATCAGCCATACAAGTGATATAGGTATTAATCTTTTCCAACCTAACTCCATTAACTGGTCATATCTTAAGCGTGGCAAAGTCGCCCTTATCCATACATAAATAAATAAAAGACCAAAGGTTTTTACACCTAACCAAAAAGCAGGCATTAATGCTGAAATTAAAGGTGGTAAAAAGTTTGAAAATGTAGGACCTAACCATCCACCTAAAAAGAATGTTGCTGTAATGGCGCACATATTAAACATGTTGATATATTCAGCCAAGAAAAACATAGCAAACCTAAAACCTGAATATTCAGTGTGGAAACCACCAACTAATTCTTGCTCTGCCTCTACAAGATCAAATGGTGCCCTATTTACTTCTGCAACTGAGGCTATAAAAAATATTGCGAAAGCTACAAACTGTGGAAAAATATTCCACTTTGGAATAAAGCTAACAATTGCATCTAAAAATGGTATTGGGCTCGAAAGATGTCCTGCTTGACTTTTAACAATTTCAGTCATTGACATAGATCCAGAATATAAAATTACAGGAACAAGAGAAAGACCCATTGCTGCTTCATATGAAATCATTTGAGCAGATGCTCTTACTCCTCCTAATAGGGGATATTTTGAACCAGATGACCATCCTGCAAGTACTACGCTGTAAACAGCAATCGATGAGAGTGCCAGAAAAAATAAAACGCCCACGTTAAGATCAGCACCTACGAGCGGAACATTAACATTTTGTCCATTTATTACTAAGTTAAGGTCTGGCCCAAGGGGAATAATCATAAATATTAAAAATGAAGGAACTAATGCAATAATTGGAGCTAAAAGATACATTGCTCTATCAGCTTTTAAAGGCATTATTTGTTCCTTCAGTAATAGCTTTATGGCATCAGCAAGTGTTTGTAAAATTCCAAAAGGTCCCGCTCTATCTGGCCCAATTCGTGATTGCATTCCAGCAACAACTTTTCTTTCCAGCCAAATTAATAAGATTGTATTAGTTAGCAATAAGCCTAAAACTAAAAAAGCTTTGATAGCAGAAATAATTAAATCAATTGACACTTAATTCCTCCCTATTCTTAGCTTCAGTTATTTCAAAATCTTTAGAAGAATCTATATTTTCGAAACCTCTTCTATTAATAGGAACTATTACTAAACCATCGGGAAGAAGCTCATTTATATCTATATTTATCAATATTGAAGTAGAGCCCTGTATAAAATTAGCAACCTTTTCCTTTATTCCATATTTCTTTGCAGTTGCAGAATTAAGTTCTATAAATCTTTCTGCTCCTAACATTGAAATCGAAGGTGAGTTTATTTGAGTGGTTGAATCCCCATAAAGCCTTCTAACCATCAATAAAGAAAAGTCTCTTTCTTCAAGGTCTTTAGTATTAATATTGATATCTTTTCTATTTATAACACCGAAAAGATTTCTTGGTTTATTTAAATTATCAAAAGTAGGAACTTGATCTTGATCTTTATATTCTTTTACTAAATAACTATTTATTTCATTTTCATTTTCATATTGGACATCTACACCAAGTATTCTTTGTATAGCTGTTAGGTACTCCCACTCAGATAATGTTGAGCCAGGTGCAGGAAGAATTTTATTCTGCTTCATAACTCTCATTTCGATGTTTGTTACAGTACCTTCTTTCTCACCTAAAGAGGTTGTAGGAAGTATTAAGTCGGCTAATTCCGTTGTTTCATTAATAAATAAATCCATAGAAATTACAAAATCTGAAGAAATCAGTTTTTCTTTAATTGCTTGAGCAAAATGAGATGAATTTACAGGATTAACTCCAATCGTAAATACAATATTTTTAGCATCACTATCAAATTCATTACAAAATTCATTTAAGCCTTTAACTTCATCTATGTTTTGTAAAGCACCAAAAGTATTTCCTTTACTGAAAGAATTCAATACTTTTAATTCAGATGAATCATTTAAGTAATTAATTAACTTATCAAGTGATTCTTTCTTCTGATAAACTGTTGATTTGCCAACAACAACGGTTACCTTTTTCCCTTCAATATTATTTTTTAAATCTTCTATTTCACTTGGATTTACAATTAAATCAAAATTGTTAGATACTACATCCTTTCCTAGATAAATATCTGCAAGCCCTGCTATCGCTGTATTGGTATGTCCAAATACAATTAACTTGGAGCCATTCTTAACTGCTTTTTTAATTCTTAGATAAAGAATTGGTAAATTGTCTTTAATATCTTCAGACCAAACAACTATTGTTTCAGAACTATCTAAATCTTCTAGTTTGGCTTGCGAATATTCAGGACCAAAATAACCATCGAACAAAAGATCGTCACAAAAATATACATTCGAACTATCCCTACTCAAATATTTATCTTTGTTTAAATAATTGGCTATTTCATTAATTGCAAAATATTCTTCATTCGTACTATGGGAACCTATTAAAAATTTGATATTTGGATTTTCTAATTCTTCAATTTTATCTTTAATCTTTGTTGTTGCTTCAACAATTGATATCTCGTTAAATGAACCTTCTGTGTTGCTAGTAATATTTAATACTCTATTTTCTGAATGAAGATAATCAAAGTTGTATCGACCTTTGTCAGAAAGCCATCCTTGATTAGTAAATTCATTGTCCTCTCCAAGTATTCTTAACATTTTATTTTGAGAAGTATTTAGTTCAATTGAACAGCCCGCCGAACAACAGTTGCAGGTTGAAGAAACTTTTTTTAAATCCCAAGGCCTAGCTTTAAATCTATAGGATGTTGAAGTTAAAGCACCTACGGGGCATATTTGTACAGTATTTCCAGAGAAATAAGACCTAAATGGCTCATTAGGAAATGTATTAACTTCAGTTTTATTCCCACGTTGTATAAATTCAATTAATGGGTCTCCTGAAATTTCATCGGAGAATCTGGTACATCTCGCACAAAGAATACATCTTTCTCTATCTAGAAGAATTACTTCGGAAATTGGGATTGGTTTCTCAAAATGTCTTTTTTCTTCTACAAATCTTGACTCTCCTGGGCCATAAGCCATAGTTTGATCTTGAAGAGGGCATTCTCCTGCTTTGTCACAAACAGGACAGTCAAGCGGGTGGTTTATTAGTAAGAATTCTAAAATACCTTCTTGTGCTTTTGTTACTACTTCAGATTCTGTATCAACTACAAGATCTTCCGTTATTTCTGTTGTGCATGATGGAACTAGGGCTTTACCCCTAGGTGTCTCAACTTCAACAAGGCACATCCTGCACATTCCAACTGGGTCTAATCTTTTATGCCAACAAAATCGTGGTATATGAATTCCAGATTTTTCACAAGCTTCAATCAACAACTCTCCGGATTTTGCTTCAAGCTCTTTGCCGTCTACTGTAAATTTGATATTTTCACTCATTATTAATTAACACTTTCTTTGGAAGCAGGCTCTCAACTTCATCACGAAAACTTCCCATTAGTGATGTAATTGGAGATACTGCAGAAGGCCCAAGTGGGCAAATCGTAGTCATTTTTGGTGGCCAAGCTAAGCCGGGAGATATATTATCACATACATCAAGAAGCAAATCAATATCTGATGTTCTACCTCTACCGCTTGCAATTCTATCTAATATCATTTCTAACCAAGTAGTCCCTTCTCTACATGGTGTACATTGACCACAAGATTCATGTGCAAAAAAACTAACTATACTTTTTGCAGCTAATACAAGGTTTGTGTCTTCATCCATAACCACTACAGCTCCTGAACCCAACATGGACCCAGCATCAGCAACATCATCAATTGTCATTTTTATATCTAATTGACTACCAGTAAACCATGGTGCGGAAGCCCCTCCTGGAATATAAGCTTTTACAGACTTATTGTCTTTTATGCCTTTTCCAAAAGTATCAATAAATTCACCAAAAGAACAGCCCATTTCAATTTCAAAATTTCCAGGATTATTTACATGTCCAGATAAGCTAAATATTCTTGTGCCAGTTGATCCTTCTACTCCTAACTTTGAATAGTCTTTTCCAGAATTATTTATAATCCAAGGAACAGAGGATATTGTTTCTACATTATTTACTAACGTTGGTTTGTTGTAAAGACCTTTAACCGCTGGAAAATAAGGGGGTTTTAATCTAGGCTCTCCTCGTCTACCTTCTAATGAATTCAATAATGCTGTTTCTTCACCACATATGTATGCGCCTGCTCCTAAATGAACTACAACATCTAAATCCTTACCCGAGTTAAAAATATTTTTTCCTAAATATCCTTTTTCGTAAGCTTGTTCAACAGCATCTTGAACTCTTCGTGCAGGTTTTGCATACTCTCCTCTAATGTAAATAAATGCTTTTGAAATATTTGAAGCAAAAGAAGTAACTATTATGCCCTCAATTAACTGATGGGGGTCTCTTTCTAATAAAATTCTATCTTTAAAAGTTCCAGGCTCTGATTCATCTCCATTAATAACTAAATATCTCTCTTGATCTTCTGCTAAAAATCCCCACTTTACACCTGTAGGGAATCCTGCGCCTCCTCTTCCTCTAATGTTTGAATCTTTAATTTCTTCAATTACCTCGCCGGGGTTATTTTCTTTTAATACCTTTCTAGCTGCGTTATATCCATTATTCTTCTCGTAAATATCTATTAAGTGGCTATCTTGAGGATTCTCTCTCATGTGCTTTGTGAGTAGTAATGTTTCCTTCATAATTACTTTTCCTCTGCTGTCCCAATAATCTGAAATCCAGGAGCTGTACTAGAGGTTCCTGAATTATCTTCTATGGCCCAATCAAACGACTTGGTGCCTCCAAAGTTTTCTTGAAGTTCATCAGCAACTATAACTTTTGGCACTTCTTCTTTGAGATATTTGCATAGTTCTAGGGCTTTTGTAGGTGTAACTCCTTCAACCGTTTCATAATTAACTTGTACAGCAGGAGCTCCGCCACAAGCGCCTATACATTCAACTTCTTCAAAAGTAAAAGTGTTGTCTTCGTCAGTTTCATTATTAGCTAATCCTGTAAATTCTTTTATATTGTTTATCACTTCTCTTGAATTGTTAATTTCACAGGAAATAGATTTGCAAACACTTAATAAATATTGACCTGTCGGTTCTTGTTTGTACATAGTATAAAAAGACGCTACAGATTTAACCTGGACTTCAGTAATTCCAATCAACTTACTAATTTCTTGAACTGATTCTTCATCAATGTATCCTTCTTTTTCTTGTGCAAGGTATAAAAGCGGTCCAAGTGCTGATCTTTTTTGAGGGTATAAACCTATAATTTCATTAGCTTTTTCAATTAATTTAGGATCCCAACTCATCTGTCTACATCTCCTATAACTGGATCCAAAGAAGCAATTGCTGCAACAGCATCGGCTATTGGACTATCAGCCATAATTACTGGAAGGGCTTGAAGATTACAGAAAGAAGGGCCTCTTACGTGCATCCTATATGGCTTAGAGGAACCATCTGAAACTATGTAGCAGCCAAGTTCTCCCCTCGGGGATTCAACTGCTACATAAGCCTCTCCGGGAGGAACCTTGAAACCTTCTGTGTAAATTTTGAAGTGATGTATTAAAGCCTCCATAGACTCGTCTAATCTTTTTCTTGGAGGTGGTGTTACTTTTTTGTCTTGAATTCTGTATGCACCTTTAGGGATTGTGTTCATTACTTGCTCTACAATTTTTAAACTCTCAAAAATTTCTAATACTTTGATTCTCCATCTAGAAAAAACATCACTATCACTCAACAAAGGAACCTCGAATTCATAATTTTCAATTCCTGAATATGGTTGAGTTTTCCTTAAGTCCCAAGAGAAACCAGAAGCTCTTAAGCTGGGGCCTGTGATTCCATATGCTAAACATTCCTCTGTTGTTAAAATTCCAACATTTTTTAATCTCCCCTGCCATATTGGGTTATCTAGTAACATCTCATCATAATCTTTTAATTTTTCTGGAATCACTTTTAGTATTTCCTTTACATCTTTTTGCCAATTGTCTGGCAAATCTGCAGCAACCCCTCCTGGGCGTATGTAGTTGTGATTCATTCTTAATCCTGTAGTTTTCTCAAAAAAGTTTAAAATTAATTCTCTTTCTCTAAATCCAAATATCATCATGGATAATGCTCCAATGTCCATGCCCCCTGTAGCAAGTGCTACTAGATGAGAAGAAATTCTGTTTAATTCGGTCATCAGTATTCTTATTGCTTTTGCTCTTTCAGGAACTTCTATATCTAAAAGTTTTTCAGTCGTTAAAGAGAAAACTAACTCATTAAAAAGTGGTGAAAGATAGTCCATTCGTGTTGTGTTAGTTGGTCCTTGAAAGTAAGCAAGCTCTTCACCTGTTTTTTCCATACCAGTATGCAGATAACCAATAACAGGCTTTACCCTTCTAACAACCTCTCCTTCTAATTCAACCTGAAGCCTTAAAACTCCATGAGTAGAAGGGTGCTGGGGGCCCATATTTACAATCATTCTTTCGTCATCTGTTGACTCTTCGTTGTAAACATAGTCATCTACTACATCAGATCCTGTTTGTATCTTTATCTGCTTTTCGTCCTCCTCTTCAAGCATTTTTTGAGAACCTTCGTCTGTAGAAGAAATATTCCAACCACTTTCTTCAGAATTGGTAGCCCAAAAGTCTAAATCCTCTTTAATGTTGTTTTCATCATCCATACTTAATCAACCTTTGGTGCATTCTTAAATTGAACAGGTATTCTTCCTGATCCATAATCTTTTCTCAGAGGGTTCCCAGTCCAATCATCAGGCATTAGTATTCTTGTTAACTCAGGATGATTCTCAAATTCAATTCCAAACATATCAAAAACTTCTCTTTCAAAAAAATTAGCCCCTGGGTAAATTTCACATATAGAAGGAATCTTTAAGCTTTCATCAGGAACACTTACATTTAAAATTACACGCAAATTCTTTGATACAGATAGCAAATTAACTACTACTTGAAATCTTGGTTCTCTTTTTCTATACCAGTCAACAGCTGTTAGGTCTACCATCATTTCGTATCCTTCTTTTTTAAAATTTTCAACGGTTTCATAATATTGGTTTATATCAACATTTATTGTTTCGTAACTCATCTATTGATTTCACCTTCCATTATTTTGTCATGCAAGGTTAAAATTCCGTGCATTAAGGACTGTGGACCTGGTGGGCAACCGGGAACGTATATGTCAACTGGAACAATGTGGTCTACTCCTTGAACTAGAGCATAATTATTAAACATTCCACCGGTTGAAGAGCATGCACCCATGGCAATTACCCATTTTGGTTCTGCCATCTGATCATATACCTGCCTAAGAACAGGTGCCATTTTTTGAGACACTCTTCCTGCAACAATCATCAAATCAGCTTGTCTTGGAGATGCCCTAAATACTTCCATTCCATATCTTGCTAAATCATATTTTGCAGATCCTGCAGCCATCATTTCAATTGCACAACAAGCTAAACCAAATGTAACAGGCCACATTGATTGTGTTCTAGACCATCTAACTGCTTTATCAATTGTTGTGGTAAAAATATTATCTGGAGAAAACATTAGGACACCTCTTCTTCAATTTTTGATTCGTGATATCTTTTTCTTCGAGGAACATTCCAATCAAGTACATCTTTTTTCCAGACATAATATAGAGTTTCTAACACAAAAAAAGAAAATATTGAAATTACTAATATTCCGTACCAACCAAGCTGATTAAATCGTGTTGCCCAAGCTAAAAGAAAAATTATTTCAATATCAAAAACTATATAAAGCATGGCAACCATATAAAACTTCACAGGAAATCTTTGAGATGGC
>Ga0208277_1001681_pt1 | contig 12789 bp, 7 predicted proteins | sample ETNtaG_5_FD_185782 | JGI IMG/M metagenome (GOLD analysis project Ga0208277, IMG submission 185782) | Marine microbial and viral communities from oxygen minimum zone, Eastern Pacific Ocean - ETNP201406SV205 (SPAdes) (version 2) | ecosystem: Environmental > Aquatic > Marine > Oceanic ...
AAGCATACGACGTGTCCCCCGCGGATTCAACGGCGGACGGGTACCTGGACACTCGTACCAAGAAGCGAAGGCACGAGGCGTTCACGTCGGCCCGGGAGGCCCTTGACGACCACAAGCAAGACATGCCCGAAAACACGTACCTGCAACTACGCCAGAGATTTAACAAAGCGATTCACCGCTACATGTAGTAGTATGCTATGTACCAGTAGGCGTAAAACACGTGGAAGCGACTGCGTGACGGAATGGCACACGACGAGAATACATGAATACATGATACGAGGATACATGATAGCTAGGATCTGTCATTGACTTTGTTCGAATTTTCACCTTCAAAATCGTCGATCTAGTGCAACCACCCGAACGCCGCCGACGCTCGTCCCGACGGTTCCAATCCAAAAACCGTCCCCATCCCATCGTGCGCTCGCCACACGCCCGCACGCGCGCGATGCGATCGAACGCGCGCGTCGCGATCGCGATCGTGGTGACGCTCGCGTGCGTCGCGCCGTCGACCGCGTCCGAGGCGCGCGCGCGCGCGGATGTCGTTCGAGGCGCGCACCCATCGAAGATCCATCTCTACGACGTCGACGTCTTTTCGTGCGATGACGGACGCACGCGCGTGCCTCGCGCGCGAATCAACGATGAGTATTGCGATTGCGGCGACGGTTCGGACGAGCCGGGGACGTCGGCGTGCGCGGGGAGGACGGGGGCGCCGGGGTTTTATTGTCCCAACGTCGGGTCGACGCCGAAGACGGTGGCGAGCTCGAGAGTGGACGACGGCGTGTGCGATTGTTGCGATGGAAGCGACGAGCGAGGGGCGTCTTCTATGAATAAGAAGACGTGTCCGAACGCGTGCTTTAACGAGGCAAAGGCGCGGCGGGAGGAATTGGTGGCGGAACTGTCGCGCGCGAGACGCGGGACCAAGGCGCGAGACGCGGCGGCGGCGAAGACGCGAGGACGACGCGAGGCGTGGGTGAAGGAGCGCGAAGCGTTGGAGAAGGAGGCGGCGAAGAAGAAGGAGGTCGTGGACGCGATGCGGGTGGAGTTGGACGCGGTGGAGGAGATTGAGCGGAAAGCTCGCGAGGCGCGGGAGGCGGCGGAGGCCAAGGCGAGAGAGGAAGAGGAAGCCGCGCGAGCGAGTGAGGAGGGCGAGCGCGGCGACGCCGAGGGGGGCGACACGACGACTGAGGAGGGGAGAATCGTGGAAGGGGACGAATCCGCGCCGCGTGACGACGAGACGGGCGCTGAGAAGCCCGCGGATGACGCGGAGGAGACGGATGAAGAGCGCGGCAAACGCATCGCGAGTCAATGGATTTCCGACGAAGGCGCCGAGGAACCGGGGCCCGAGGAACCGGAACCGCAAGAATTTGACGATCGTGTCGATGACGTCGATGACAGCACGTTCTCGTTCAAGTCCAGAATCGGCGGTCTTCTCGATCGCGCGAAGAGTTTCGTCGCGCGGCGCGCCGACGATAAATTGACCGACAGCGTGAGTTCGAAGAAAGACGCGCACCGCCGACAGAAAGAGGCGCTGGACGACATGGAGTCGAAAATCCAGGAATTAAAGACCAACATAGAGCGCGATTACGGTCCCGGAGACGCGATGATTTCTCTCCTCGGTCGATGTTTCGACGCGAAGATTGAAAAGTACAAGTACTCGGCGTGTCCGTTCGGCGACGCCACGCAAGACCACGTCAGACTCGGATCGCACGACTGCGTCGAAACGAACGACGACGGTCACGTCACCCTCACATTCAACGCAGGGGATTCGTGCTGGAGCGGTCCGAGCCGTTCGCTCGCCCTATCGTTACGTTGCGGCGAGAAGGACGAGCTCGTATCCATCGACGAACCCTCGCGATGCGAATACATCGGCGTCGCCCGCACGCCCATCGCGTGCGATCCGACCACCATCGACGCCCTCGAGCGCGAACTGCGCGAACTCGACCGACTCATCGCCACGGCGTCCTCCTCCGGCGCGAAGACGGAGCTCTGAGCGGTTTCTTCGCCGACGTCTAGAGAGAGTCACACAATTCTCACATCGATTTACATCTACACTACGCGCGACTCGCACCATCCCATCGCGCGGACGCCCTCCCCCTTCGCGACGTCCTCGCGCGTTCGCGCTACACGTCGAACCCCTCGGCGCGCAAACACGCGAGATGCTTTTCGATCAGCGCTTTACACTTTCCATCATCTTCCGACCCGTGCATCACGACGCACTCATCGCGCGCGCGCTTCGTCTCCGGACACGCGCAGCATATCTTCTTCGGTTTCCCGTCCGCGCCGATCGGGGCGGACGACGGCGACGCCTTGGACGCGGAGGCCCCCATCGCGACGCAATGACGTCAGGGCGCGACGCGCCGGTTCGAAAGATGATGCCGATGGCGCGCGCTCGCGTCGGCGCGCCGACGCCGCGTCGCGCGACGCTCGGTGGAAAGACGCACCGCGACGCGTCCGCGCGCGTCGGTCGACGACCGCGCGCGACGGTGACGCGAGGAGGACGAGGGGAGGCGTCGGCGACGACGTCGACCGTGGGACGCGCTTTTTCCTCGTCGACGTCATCGCCGCCGATGACGCGCGCGACGCGCGCGCGCGCGCTTCAGACGACGGAGGACACGCCCGTGGACGCGGCGTCGAGCGGGGGAACGTACGATTGGCGCGCGCACTGGTACCCGGTGGCGTTTTGCGTCGACCTCGAGGAGGAGGCGCCGCTGACGTTTACGCTCTTGGGCGAACCGTTGGTGTTCTGGAGGGATGGGTCCGGGGAGATGCGGTGCGTGGCGGATCGGTGTCCGCACCGATTGGTGCCCCTGAGCGAGGGACGGGTGAACGAGGTCGGGGAGTTGGAGTGTGGGTATCACGGATGGACGTTTACGGGGGAGGGGACGTGCACGTCCATTCCGCAAATCGAACCGGGAACGGGATTGGACACGGCGTTGAAGAGCGCGAGATCGTGCGTGGCGGCGTACCCGACGAAGGAGGCGCAGGGTATGCTTTGGGTGTATCCGACGTCCAAGGATAAGGCGCCGGCGACGCTTCCGGATTTGCCGTTGATTCCGGAATACGACGACCCGGAGTGCGTGTGTCAAGACATCTTCCGGGATCTGCCGATGGATTGGGCGACGCTGTTGGAGAACGTCATGGACGTGAGTCACGTGCCGTTCACGCATCATAACTCGGTGGGTAAGCGCGAGAACGCGACGCCGGTCAACTTGGAGTTGACGAGCGAATCGGGCGTCACGGCGAAGGGATTCGAAGGTATTTGGCAAGAGGGACCGCGAAAGGGTAAGTATGGATCACAGTACACGGAATACAACGCGCCGACGTTGATGCGCCACACGCTGAGAACGCCGGCGTTCACCACGCTGACGGTCGTGTACGCCGTTCCCACGACGCCCGGCCGTTGTCGTTTGATGGCGCGATTTCCGTTCATCTTCAAATCGGCGCTCCCGCGCTTCTTCTTCGGTCTGTATCCGCAGTGGCTCTCGCACACCAACCAAAACGCCATCTTGGAGGATGATCAAATTTTCTTGCACAAGCAAGAGCGCTCGATCGAGATCGAACAACGCGCTGGAAAGTCGTACGCGCAGTCGTGCTACATGCCAACCAAGGCGGACGTGTACGTCTCCGCGTTCAGAAAGTGGATTGTCGACATTGCCGGCGGCGGTCCGGCGTGGCCCAAGGCCATGAAGACCGACTTACCGCCGCAAGAGACCACGCGCGAGGCGTTGCTCGACCGTTACCACTCGCACACGATCAACTGCAAGTCGTGCTCCAAGGCGCTCGCCACCATCGGCGGGGCGCGCAAGGCGCTTCGAGCGCTCACCTTTATCGCCCTCGCCGCCGCCGTCGCCGCGTTCGCTCGCACCGCGCCGAACAAGTACACCATCGCGTTGGCCGCGCTCTCGGCCGCCGCCGCATTGGTTCGCGAAAAGCTCGGCGCGTTCGCGCTCAAGATGAAAATCGGCCCGTATCCGCCGCCGCGTCGACCGCCGAGCATGATGGAAGATTCTTTGCGCAAAGCGCGCTTGCTCAATCTGTAATTACATTCGAATACGATACGTACGTACGTTTCACACGACATGCATCAATAGTATATCCATCGCCACGCCCTCCCAAAAAACGCATCAAAACGCCAGCCTCTTCGGTTCCATCATCCGACAGACTCCGCACACGAAGCGCGCCGATCGACGCTCGCGCGCCGCCACCCGCGCCGCCTTCGCGCAACGCGCGTGCACGAAACGCTCACACGCGTGACACCGCAACCACGGGTTTATAATCTCATACGATCGATGTTGCACGTCTCGCAACGGTTCCTCGCACAGCGCGCACGCGCACTCATCGAGCGACGCCCGCGCGCGTCTTCGCGCGCGAAACGCCGCCGGCGCCGAGAGCGCGTACGCCTCGTCCGAGAATCCAATCACCGACGGCGACGACGACGCGTCCGCGAGTTCGCCGGGCGCCTTGGACGCTCGAACCTTCGCCGCGCGTCCCGCGTCGCGCGCGAGACTCTCCGCGCACGCTTTACGCTGCGCTCGAACGTCAGTCACTCGTGAGTTTTGAAGACATTTTTGAAGACATTTTTAAAACTCGAGAGAAGAGTGCGCGGTCCGACGACGCGCGACGAGGGCGCACCTTGAGCGACTCGGGCGTTCGCGCGCGCGCGAAAAAGTCCGTCTCGTCCACGTACGCGCGGTCGCTCACTTTGATTTTCGTTTTACGAGGGGGCATGCGCGAGAGACGACGAGTGACGCGCGCGACGGTCTTCGAGACGGTCTTCGTCGACGATAATACAAAGTTGGGGCTACGCGTCAATTACAAAGTTGGGGCTACGCATCGCGCGATCGGAACGGTGATGCGGTTTCGATCACACGAGGAAATCGGGGGCGAGCAGGGTGATTGTCTTTTCGGATGTTTCGTCGGCGAGAAAGAAGAATCGTTCGGCGACGTTTCGACCGTCGCCCGTTTCGGCGCCGCCCAACGCCGGGGGCACGATCGAGGCGTACTTTTCGGTGATGCGCTCGAATAAAATGCCGTCGGTGATGAGGTGTCTCAGCGCGCGGACGATGATGTGCACGGGGTACGTCTTGCCGAGCGCGTTGATGACGCGCGTTTCGGACGATCCGGGATGGTTGAGCGCGACGCCGGCGACGGCGCGCGCGCACGCGCCGAGTAACGCATCCTCCGTCGACCTGGACGAGCTCTTTCGCGTTGTGTACACGATTTCGTTTTCGATCGTTTCTGACGTAATCTTGCCGGCGCTCGTGAGAGCGTCGAGCGCGCATCGCACGACGCTCGCGCCGAGCGCGCCGACGGCTTCCGCCGCGTCGGACGCGCGAAGTTCGTCGATCACTTCCTTCGCGGACACGCCGTTTCCGGCACGTAACTCTGTGATGAGCTTCAAACACTTCGTTTCGATGGATTTCGCGTCGGCGGGCGCGATGGGAAGCGTTCCGACGGTGGCTGCCGAGACGAATTTCCCACCGTCGCCGTCGCCGTCGCGAACGTCAATCTTCACGCTGTGGAGCCCCTTCACGGCGCTATTCGGAGATTTAAAGTACGGCGAGTCGTTCACGCGTTCATCGTTGAACGCCGGTGGAAGGTCTCTCGTCGCTTCTTCGCTCGTCGTCGACATGGTGATTTTATTATCCACCAACGCTTGACACAGCGCCAACACTTGCGAACCGTTCGGCGCGACGCACGAGACGCGTTTCGGCGCGTCGGCGGCGAACAACTCCTGCGCGTGCGTGAGCGCATCCGAGCGGTGCGTCGACACCTTGTGCTCGCGCAAATCTTTGAAGGACACGTCGATCTCTTCTTCTATGTCTGAATCGTCGTAATCGCTGACGTCTTCGTAATCGCTATCGTCGCTCTCGTCTTGAAACGAAATCGCGCGCCGGCGAAGAAACGCGATCGGCGCGAGCCGCGCGAGAATGATGTCGTCGTCCGCCTCGGTGAGTTCGCGACCGGCGCGAATGCGGCGCACTTTTACTTCGCGTTTCGCGCGCACGCGCGCCACGCGCGGCGGTTTCGGCTGCTTGGGCAACGGATACGGCACCGGCGATTCCTTCAAAATCTCGCGCGTCGCGTGTAACACTTGCTTGGCGATGCCTTCGGACCATTTTCCGGTGGTGTCCCACGTTTTATCCCACGTGTCCACGTCCATCGCGCTCTGACACGTGGGAGATTCGACGAACGGAAGCGCGGTCTCTCGTCTGGCGCGCGCGCCGCGTTCGTAGAATTCAGCGCCGACGCGCAAGATTGCGTCGTGTCTGGCGGTGTTTTCGTCTTCATCGTCGTCGCCGTTGGCCACAGTCGTGAGATACCTCCACCGTTTGACGACGGCGCGTTTCTTCACGTGTGGGTAGCGAGAACGCCACATTTGATCGTTGAAAACAACGGACGCGCGATAGTCGCGTTTCTGCGCGCGCAGCGCGTTCGGCCCAGATAACGAGATGAAACGAATCATGCAAAACACCAAGAATTCATCCTCCGCCGCGCCGAAGATGAACTTCTTACGCCCGCTCGGAAGGCCAAACTCACAGTCGCTCTCATCGTCTTCGAACATGAATAACTCATGCGTTTTCTGCGCGTATCTCGGACTGTTCGCGTTCCCGGCGGTCGGCGAGCTCACCGCCGGCAACCTATCGAGACGCGCCGTCTTCAGACCGTCGGGCTGCTGAGACGCGTCGAGCAATCGGTACGGGAACCGTTTACTCGTGCCAATTCGCGAAAATCGCGCGTACATGTTGAGCGCTTGCGCCGCGAGCTGCGACGTGATCAGTCCCTCGCTCTGCGCCGCACAAATCTTCGTGTAGATGAAATCTCGCCACGTCTGTTTGATGTGATTCAAGTCGCTCGGCAGATTGATATCCTGCGCGAGTTGCTCGACGCGAAGCGCCTCTTCAGTGGGAAGACCGAACTTGGCGAGACACTCGATGGCTTTCGCGACGACGTCGTCGGTCACGTCTTTCAGCGCGTCCTGGGAGATTAAATTTTCAGACGACGCGCCGCCGTGCGCAAGCAAAAGCATCACGAGCGCGCGCCACGCCTCGTTCAACCGATCCATGAGAATGATGCAGTTGTCGAGTCCTAACGCCCATTTCCGACCCCACGCGCGCACGGCGGTGAGACGAGGATACTTGAGCTCGGTGGCCGGATACGCCTTCTCCATGGCGGGGTTCCCTTTGAAATTTTGCTCCATGGCGGCCCAGAATTCCCTCGCGCCCGTCGTCGTGGACACGTCGTACGTTTCGCTCCACGATCGCTCGTCGCTCACATCCGTCGCCGTGGTTTGAAACCGCGCCTCTCGAGTCAGCCGTAGCGTCAGTTTCATCTGTTGAGAGGATTCGTCGTACTCTGGGACTTCTCGCATCAAACCGAGCGCCGTCAACCGCTGCGTGAGCTTGGCCATGTAATGCGTCGACTGCATCTTGTCGCGCAATCCCGGCGCTAAATCTCGCACGAGCTTGTTGCGCAACGCCTCCGTCTTGATGTGGTCCAAATCTTGCGTGTCAATCTTCTTGGACTCCACGCTATTGATGACTTTGATGTACATTGAAATCGGCATGTCGCCGTCGAGTGCGTCCTTGCGCACCACGTCATCGGCGCCGGATTCAAAGACGTTCTCGACCAAGTAGAGGTGTAAACACTCCAAACGAACGACGGCGGATTTTATGTATCCCAAGCCGATGGCGTGAAAGTCATTCAAGGTTCGATACGTCGAACGCAAGTCGATCTCGGCGTCCACGTCCATCGGCGTCGCGGCGTCGGCGGCGGGCTCCGGAAGAGGCTCCGCGGGTTGAATGCTCACGATTTCGGCGGACGCGATCTTGTGACTCATCGGTCGTCGTTCTGCGGTTTCGAGCGAACGAATGTCCGCTTTGAGTGATTCAATGAACGCCGCTCCCTCTTCGCTCGCCGGATCGAAAGGATAGTCGATGTGAAACAGTATGACGTCTGGAACGCGTTCCGTGATGCTCCACGAAATTTCTCTCGCGACGCCGTCGCCGCTGCGCACGACATCCTCGACGAGCGCGTTGACGACTTTTTTATCCACCGTCTTGTACAAACCTCCCTCGGCGACAGCGAGCCATTTGCTCAAACGATTGACGTACAGAAAACCTTTGTTACGAAGCTCGTCGAGGAGAAGCTCGTGTCGACGAGACGCGTCGTCCACGAGCATCGGATCGACGACCCTTGCGTTCATCACCGGTTCAGTATCTAAAGTCTCGACGCTTTCGGGGCGTTTCCGCGGCGCGTCTGTCGACGTAAAGCACGTCGTCTTCACCTTGCCTCTCTGCACGCTCACGCGTTTGAACAATTTGTCCTCGTCGCACATCTTCAGTAATCGTTTTTCTACACTTCTCGGCGCGTAATCGTACGCGCGCAAAATGTCCGCCTGACTGATTGCACCGCCCGACGATCGCACGCGCTCGCAGATTTGCGTCTCGAACGTTTGCTCGATGATGAGGTCTCCCGCGATCCCGCGACCGGTCCACCGCGCTCCGTCGTGCGCGCCGTCGGCGCCGTCGGCACCGTCGCCGTCCAAGACTCGGTACGGTGTGATCAAGCGTATCGCATCGCCCATATCGCTCTTCACGGGTTCGATGAAGCATAAACGACACAGTTCAGCCTTGGCGGCGGCGAAGATTTTCGTCTTTGCCTTCTCCGTCTTGCCGCGCAAGAGCGACAACTGTTGAAAATCCCCATTCAAACGCTCTCTCACGCTCTTCGACGTCGCCGTCTGTTGCGGAGACTCGCTCAAAATCGTCGTCAACGTCGTGTAATACGCCGTCTTCTCGTCTTCGCGCGACGCCTCCTCTCGAGGCGCGAACCGCGTCAGATACACGACGTTATTCGTCTTCCCGCTGCCTCGCACGGACGTTTTCCGCCAACACGCCAATCCCGCCCCCGCCAACTGTTTCACCACGTGATCCACGGATTTCCCCTTATTCGCCGCGTTGAGCTCAACCGTCGTCACCCCTCGATCGCGCGCGCGTCCGATCGCCTCTAAAATCGTTCGCGCGTTGTCGCTCAAACCGTTTTCCCACGTCGACTCGTCCCCGATCCCCAACGCTCTCGCGCGCACCGCATCGGTCGCCACGAACGTCAACCCCGACGACACCGACGATCCATTCGCGCTCGTCGACGCCGACTCGGACATCCCCACCCGCGCGCGCGCGCGACGCGCCGCCTCGTCCGCCGCCGCCGCCGCCGCCGCCTCCAAGAGCTCGCCTTTGATTTCCGACGCCTCCTCCTCGTCCAGACTCCCTCGCCTCTCGCTCTCGCTCGAAACGACGTACGCGCGCGCGTCCCCCCTCGCGCACGCCGCGCACGCCGCGCGCGCGACGACGATCGACGCGTCGCGCGCGTCGGCCTCGCCCTCGGTCGTTGCGAGCGCGACCGCGAGGTCGCGCTCCAACAGCGCCCTCGCGTGGATCCCGCGCGCGCCCGCGAGGGCGATTCGATCCAGCGTCTCTCTCGCGACGTCATCGCGCGCGATGCGCGCCATGGCGACGCGCGAGGGCGTCTGCGGACGCGCGCCGCGACGCGCGCGCGCGCCAATTCACCACTTTGACCGTTCATGACTCAAAACGCAGGGACTCCTGGAGTCCCACGCCATCGCGCGCGCGAGGGGTCGTGAAGCGCCCGAATCCGCACACGCGCGCGCGCGCCCTCGCCGCGTCCGCGCCGTCCGTCTCGACGGTCGACCGCGTTTTCCCTCGATCGCGCGCGCGTTCGAACGCGACGCGACTCGCGCTCGACGTCGAGCGAAGGGTGATTCCCGCTCGAATTTCAAAGACGCGCGCCGTTCGCGGATCGCCCGCGCGCGAGCGAGATGACGACGACGCTCGACGTGGACAGCGTCATCGAGCGTTTGCTCAGCGTGAGAGGACAACCGAATAATCGCACGGTGCAGTTGGCGGAGGGAGAGATCCGGGCGCTGTGCGCGGCGGCGAGGTGCGTGACGTGTGCGCGACGACCGCGATCGCGCGATGCCAGCGCGGGCTCGCGGAGCGGCGACGCGCGGGCGAGCGCGCGACGTCGACGCGCGGGTCGGGCGAACGTGCATGGACGCGGGGAATATCGCGCGATGGATGGTGACCGCGCGGGGGGAGAAGACGCGTCGACGGTGACGCTCGCGGGAGACGGTCCCGATCCGCCTCGGCGAACGAGCGAGCGAGCGAGCGAGCGACGCGAACGAGACGACTGACGATTCCTCCTCGCCCGCGTTCTCGTCGATGACACAGAGAAATCTTTCTCGCGCAGCCGTGTTTGTTAGAGCTCGAGGCGCCGTTGAAGATTTGCGGCGACGTGCACGGCCAATACTCGGACTTGTTGCGGTTGTTCGAGTACGGCGGGTTTCCGCCCGAGGCCAACTACCTGTTCCTAGGCGATTACGTCGATCGCGGCAAGCAAGGTTTGGAGGTGATTTGCTTGCTCTTGGCGTACAAGGTGAAGTACCCGGAAAACTTCTTCTTGCTCAGAGGGAACCACGAGTGTAACTCGATCAGTCGGATTTACGGATTTTACGACGAGTGCAAGCGGCGATACAACATTAAATTGTGGAGAGTGTTCTGCGACGTCTTCAACTGCTTACCCTTCGCCGCCATCGTGGATGAAAAGATATTTTGCATTCACGGCGGTCCGAGCCCAGAGTTGAAGGATCTTCAACAGATAGTTCAAATCAAGCGTCCGACGGATATTCCCGACATGGGCATGTTGTGCGACTTTTTGTGGAGCGACCCGGACGCGGACATTCAGGGCTGGGGAGAGAACGATCGCGGCGTTTCGTACACGTACGGCACGGACGTCGTCGGCGATTTTCTCGCCAAGTTTGATTTCGACTTAGTTGTTAGAGCGCATCAGGTGGTGGAGAATGGGTACGAGTTTTTCGGAAAGCGTCAACTCGTCACCGTCTTCTCCGCCCCCAATTATTGCGGAGAGTTTGACAACGCGGGGGCGATGATGACGGTGGATGAAAACTTGATGTGCAGTTTCCAGATATTAAAGCCCGCGGAGCGCAAATTAATGGGTGGTTTTGGGTCCATGATGGGCGCGCGGCCGAGCACGCCCCCTCGCAACGCCGGCGCGTCCAAGTGAACGCGAGACGAACGAGACGAACGGAACCGTCGAGCGGGAGACGGAGACGAAGACGGAGAGGACGCCGGCGAACGCCAACGCGAACCACCGATCGCATCGCATCACCGGCGGCGTATTTGAAACTTTTAGCTCAACCTTGTGTAAACGAACAACCGACGATTAATCGCCTCTTCCCGTCCCGTCGACGCCGACGCCGACGAGACTGACGCCGCGACGAGACGACGCCGACGCGCGCCGCACACGCCGACGCGCACCGCGCCCGCGCTCGCACACCGCACCTCATGTCCACACCACCGAACCCTTTCGCGAACGCACCACCGAAACCACCGAAACCACCGACCGCGACCGCTTCGTCGTCGTCGTCGTCGTCGTCGTCGCTCGCGCGCCGCGTCGCCGCCGTGCGCCGACGAGACGTCTTCGGAGGGTACGTGGTGGCCGCCGCCGCGATGCGGTGTTTCGGAAGTCGAAGAGCGGTGAAATTTCCCGGTCGATGGCGATTGAGACGCGAGATCGAACGTCAGGTGCGAGCGCGAACGAACGACCGAACGACCGACACGACCGTCTCGCGTCCCCGTCTCGCGAGACGCGTCCCGTCGACGGGACGCGCGAGACCCGCCGACTGACTCTCCTCTCGGGTCACTCCATCAGGGTATCTCGCACGTCGTCACGCCGAAACGCGCGCAGAGCGCGGTCGATGCGCTCGTGGACGCGCGCGTCGTGAACGTCGTGCGAAGTTCGGGGTGTTTTTTACGCGTCGGGTCGGTGGGCGAACTCGTCGACGCGTTGCGGGATCGATGCGTCGCGGAGGGGCGCGAGTTCGTCGCGACGTTCGTGACGAGACATTGGGACGAGGTCTCGCGAGAGGTGAGGGCGAGAGAGGGGGAGCGGACGGTGACGTCGGGGAGACGAGCGCGGGAGGAGGGGAGTGAGAGGGAGGAAGAGGAGGAGGAGGGACGCGGGACGGGGAAACGCGCGCGCGGCGACGGCGAAATGGAAACGGAAATGGAAATGGAAATGGAAATCGAAGAAACGGGAAAGGACGAGGGAAACGAAGGGGTGGTGGTGGAAAACAGACGATCGGTCGATGTCGGGACGACGGTGGCGACGACGCCGACGACCGCGACGACGACGACGTCGACGAAAACGCCGCCGCCGCCGCCGCCGAGTCTGACGGAGCGTTTATTGACGCAGACGAGAGTCGCCGCGACGCCGCCGAAACAGAAACAGAAACCGAAACAGAAGACACCGATCGCGACCGGCGATCAACCGTCGTTCCGCGTCCTCGGCGCCACCATCCTTCGAGGAATTCACGCCGTGATTCACGAGAGAGACGACGCGCTTCGACGAGACATGCGCGCGCTCGTCGACGCCATCAACGCGTCGCATCGAGAGATCGCGGCGTTGCGCGCGGACATCGCCCCCCTCGTCAACGCGCGCGCCGAACACCGCCGCGACGACGACGTCGACGAGGACGTCGACGTCGACGAGGACGACGCGCGTCGCGCCGTCGCGCGCGTCTCCTCGCCCATGGACGACGAGTCCCCGAACGGTTCGAGACGCGCGACGGAACGCGACACTCTCGACAACGCGCCGAACCCGATTCGCGCGCCTTCATCCACGTGTTTCGACGAACTCGTCGCCGCCGCGCACGTCGCGCGAACGCGAACGCTCGGCGAGACGACGACG
>Ga0208277_1001684_pt1 | contig 12777 bp, 9 predicted proteins | sample ETNtaG_5_FD_185782 | JGI IMG/M metagenome (GOLD analysis project Ga0208277, IMG submission 185782) | Marine microbial and viral communities from oxygen minimum zone, Eastern Pacific Ocean - ETNP201406SV205 (SPAdes) (version 2) | ecosystem: Environmental > Aquatic > Marine > Oceanic ...
TAAATGGAGAGCGCCGTATACTAGTTTGAACTTGCAACTGACACTAGAAAGAATACATGTTGTTCACAATATAAATACTGCCAAATTCTGAAGGAAACCTTTATGGAAAAACTAGACTTCTACATCAATGGAGCTTGGGTAAAACCATCCGAGACTAAAACCCTTGACGTTATTAACCCAGCGACTGAAGAAGCTGTTGCAACCATTTCATTAGGCTCCCAGGCCGATGTTAATTCAGCAGTAAGTGCTGCCAAATCTGCGTTCGATAGTTATTCACAAACACCAGTCGCGGAACGCATTGAATTACTCACTACTGTTAGAGAAATTTATAAACGACGAATTGATGATGTTGCCGATGCAATCCAGACTGAAATGGGCGCTCCAACAAGTTTGGCAAGAGGAGCTCAGGCAATGGTAGGTCTGGGGCATTTAAAAGCAGCAATACGATCTCTGAGTAATCATGAATTTGAATTTACGCATGGCAAATTTCTTATTAGACACGAACCAATTGGAGTATGCGGTTTAATTACGCCTTGGAATTGGCCTGTGAACCAAGTTGTTTCTAAGCTTGCGCCATGTATTGCCGCAGGATGCACTGCCATCCTAAAACCGTCAGAAATTGCACCTCTATCATCAATGGTTATTGCAGAAATATTACATGAAGCGAATGTACCTTCTGGAGTTTTTAATCTCGTGAATGGGCTAGGTCCAGAGGTAGGCGAAGCAATGTCCTCACACCCCGATATTGATATGATGTCATTTACAGGTTCAACGCGAGGCGGAGTAGCAGTAGCGAAAGCATCAGCAGACAGTGTTAAAAGAGTTAGTCAAGAGCTGGGTGGTAAATCTCCTAACATAATTCTTGACGATGATCACTTTGAAAAGTCAGTGATGGACGGGGTTGAACTTTGCATGAACAATACAGGACAATCGTGCAATGCTCCAACCCGCATGCTAGTTCCTGAGGGTCGAAAAGAAGAAGCATTTGCACTGGCAGTTAAAGAAGCGGAAAATACCACAGTGGGTGACCCAAAAGCTAATGACACCACAATTGGACCACTTGTAAGTGATATTCAATTCAACAAAGTCCAAAAGCTAATTGATGCTGGAATTTCCGAAGGTGCCACGCTTTTGGTAGGGGGAACTGGAAAACCTGATGGTCTTAATAAAGGCTATTATGTTAAACCAACAGTTTTTGGTGATGTAACTAACGATATGACGATTGCACGCGAAGAAATTTTTGGACCAGTTCTATCCATCATTACATATAAAGATATTGACGAGGCTATATCCATAGCAAATGACTCTGAATATGGACTAGCCGCTTATGTAGCGGGAAAAAATAAAGAAGATTTAACTGCAATTGCTAGAAGATTAAGAGCAGGCCAAATTCACATAAATTATGGCTCGGGTGGTGCTGATGCTCCATTTGGTGGCTATAAACAGTCCGGAAACGGACGAGAAAAAGCCGAATGGGGATTTGAAGAATTTCTTGAAGTAAAAGCAATTATGGGTGGGTAAATTTTCTAAAATTAATCATTCCATTTCAACCATCATCTAAAAATAATAGGCGTAAACGTGATGAGGCTCCCTGTATTCAATATTGGAGAATTTGAAAATTCAACAGGAGCCTCACGTGAAAACCACTGCACAGATCTGGATAAGTTTTGTAGCGAAATTGGGTTTTTGCTAGTAGAAAATCATGGCGTACCAGATAATGTTATTGAAAACCAATGGACAGCTGTTGAGCAATTTTTTTCACAAAAAACAGAGGATAAAAAGAGAGTTAACGTACCCTATCCTGGTTATCCATATGGTTGGATCGGACCAAACAAAGAAGCATTAGCCGCCTCAAAGGGAGAAAAAACCCCGCCAGACCTAAAAGAAAGCTTTAACGGTGGGCCAATAAAAACCCCTACAAAAAAAATTAACGATAATCGGGCTTACGAATTCTGTTATCAGCCCACAATTTGGCCAGAAATTGAGGGCTTCCAAGAGGCGTGGACTGAGTATTATATCGAGATGGAAAAACTTGCAGCTAAAATTATGTCAGCATTTGCTGAAGCATTAAAACTCGAACCTACTTTCTTTAAAAATTATATAGAGTTCCCAATCTCAGCACTGCGCGCACTTCATTATCCTAAAACAACCATTGTTCCTGAAGAGGGTCAACAGAGAGCGGGGGCGCATACAGACTACGGGTCACTAACCATTCTTCTGCCACAGCCAGATACTTCAGGCCTGCAACTAAAAATAAAAAATCGATGGATAGATGTCCCTACAATTAAAGGTACGTTTGTGATTAACATTGGTGACCTAATGGAACTCTGGACCGGTGGAAGATGGAAGTCGACCCTACATCGCGTCATAGCAAAACCAAACCAACCAGGACGCAAAAGTCTTGCATTTTTTCACCAGCCTGATTGGGAGGCAAAAATTTATCCAATAGGCGGAAACAATAACGAGCCAGTGATTTCTGGTCCCTATCTCATGGAAAAGTTTTTAAGCACGGGTACGTAAGTTCTAAAAATTACCAAAATCCGTTAATTAGCAACAAACATACAATTCATATTTGGAAACGACTTGATCAGTCGCAAATATATATGAATTTAAAGAAAAGACTGTCTAATATATAATTATAGTCTTTGTGAGGTATAGCTATGTCTTGTGTTACTGTCGAACCTGGCGGCGCATTTATCAAATTAAACTTAGACAGTACAATAATGCGTTTTCATGCAATTTGGCTGCGCGACAATGCATGCGACAGTAAAACAAGAGATCCAATAAGTGGGCAAAGGTTGATAGCTTTACGAGAGATCCCTTCTGAAACTTTGATTTCTGACGCACAAGTAGAAGCTGACAGCTTGATTGTTACGTTTGAGCCGGAAAACAAAGTAATCCGTTATAATTTTGATTGGCTTATTGAAAATAATTACGACAAGGGGAAAAATTTAAGGGAAGGCTGGATATCAGCCGATCAAGAAACTTGGGACTCTGGGCTGGAGTTATTACCAAGTTGTGACTTTGATCTGCTAATGAAAAAAAACATATCAACACTCAATTGGATGGCCGATGTAAGAAAGTATGGTTTCGGTAAGATCTCTAAGGGGCCAGTAGCAGAAGGTGCACTTTTCAAAATTATTGATCTTTTTGGCTACGTTCGCGAGACCAATTATGGAAAACATTTTGAGGTGAGAACAGAAGTAAACCCTAGTAATCTTGCCTTCACAGGACTTGCCTTACAAGCGCACACTGATAACCCATACAGGGACCCAGTACCAACTATTCAACTACTCTATTGCTTAGAAAGCTCCGCCGCAGGTGGTGAAAATATGCTTGTTGATGGTTTCAAAGCCGTAATGCGATTGCGGGATGAAAATGAAGAATACTTTAATTTACTATCAAAATATTCGGCGCGCTTTGAATACAAAAATAATAAAGATGTGCATTTAAAATCGCGACGGCCAATAATAGAACTATCATCAGACGGAGAGCTGCTTGCAATTCGTTTTAATAATCGCTCCATGTCTGCAGTAAATGATGTGCCATTTAATGAAATGAACAAATGGTACGCTGCATATAGGCGGCTTAGTGAAATAATAGATGAGCCGGATATGGAGATCACTTTTCGCTTAGATCCTGGAGAAGCTTTCATCGTCGATAATACTCGCGTTCTCCATGCACGAAAGGGGTACTCTGGAACCGGCAAGCGATGGCTGCAGGGCTGCTATGCAGATAAAGACGGTTTAAATTCTACATTTTATAGTCTCAGAAAATCTTTAACTAAAGAAATTCATAATGAAGCCTGATATCAAAAATGTTAACTCCGAAAATATTGTTGATTTTATTGGTTCAATATTTGAGAGGCGTGGCGGAGAAGAGTATCTAGGTGAACCCGTGACAATGGGTCAACATATGTTGCAAGGAGCAACTATGGCCGAACAAAGTAAAGAGCCAGATGACATCATAATAGGCGCTCTTCTCCACGATATTGGACATTTCACCAGTGAATTTGGTACCTTTTCAATGGAAGATAAAGAAGACCGTTATCATGAAGATGCAGGAGCAGCGGTGCTTGAACATTTTTTCCCAAAAGTTATTACCGATTGCTGTAGGTATCACGTCGCAGCCAAACGCTATCTATGCGCAACGAACCCAGAATATTTTCAAAAGCTCTCAGCAGCTTCGGTTCACTCTCTTAATCTTCAAGGTGGACCAATGTCCGAAACAGAGGTAAAGGAATTTGAGAGAAATCCAAATCTCAAAAAAATTCTAACTGTAAGATTATACGATGATGCCGGCAAGATCCCCGATATGGATACGCCATCATTTTGGCATTTTGCTCCTCTGGTACAAAAGATGGTTGATAGTCATTGTTCAAAGGAAAAATAATTAAGAGTTAATCATCTTTTTTGTTCTGAACCATCCCCGCAGAGCCTGGCATTGGGACGCTTGAAGTCGTCTCAACCTGATTAACCCTCTCTCTATATACTACATAAATTCCACTGGAAATTATTAAACCCATCCCAATCCATGCTGTAGAGCTAGGATAATCTCCCCAAATTAAAATTCCCCATACAACGCTTACTGGTATTGCGACATACTCAAAAGGAGCAATCAATGAAGCCTCGACATTTCTATACGCAAAAGATGAAACTAAAGATAAAAACAATACCGTGCCGGCACAAATTGCAATGTATATAACTTCGATGAATGTGGGGGAGACCGTGGCACGCAGTAAGAAATCAAAAGACATATTCCCAGTAGAATTTAAGCCACCACTCCAATTAAACGCGAGCAAGGGTAACGCAGAAAAAAAATAACACAGATGCTGAATTGTTATTAAAGCTGGTAAGTTTCCATCTGATTTAAGCCTACGTGTAAAAATTTGGAAAATTGCATAACTTATTGCTGATCCTAAAGCGAACAACATTTCTGGATGAAATTCACTTGTGCCTGGCTTCATTACAAACATAACGCCAATCAAAGCTACAATAACCGAAGTTACTCGATGAATACCAATCTTCTCTTTAAGAACTACAGCGGACAAAAAAGTTATCAAAAGTGGTGATATAAAAAATATAGATACCACGGTGGATAGTGGCAAACTTGCCAAGGATACGAAGAAAAAGTACATGGCAATAACAAGACACATACCCCTGATAGAAAATAAGATTACTGTGCGCCACGGAAGTAATAGGACTTTTTTAGCACCCTGGCCTATTATTGAAATTACTAAGATACAAAATAAAGCGCGGATGACCACTATTTGAGCAAGAGGATAACGCGAACTCAAAAGTTTGATTAATGAATCATTCAGCGGGATCAGCGCCATTCCTAACATTAAAAGCAGGATAGACAGTTTGGTGAGCCGATCGTTCATTATAAATCCAATTAAAAAAACTAACTCAGGCTAAATTAGCCTAAGTATTAAGAGTACCAAGGATAGCAGTATGAGCTCGCTCAATAACGCCATTCAAATTGTCGTAAATGGATCCGAAGCTTGCCAAAAAATCAAATATTTAAGTATTTAAAACATTAATGAAATTATGTTTTTACCTTTTCCAATTTAGGGTCATAAAGCGGTTTTAAACAAACATTCGCTCTTACTCTTTTAGTGGCAACCTCTAGTTCGTAATCACCAGATAATACGAAGGCTTCATCAATATAAGTATCACTTCGCACATACCCCATTCCTATGAATTTTCCTATCGTGTGTCCAAATCCTGCTGAGCTCAACCAACCACAGCGCTCGCCATTACGATAAATTGTTTCTCGACCAGATAATATGATATTACTATCCGTCGTGAACGTAGCCATTATCTTTTTTACTCCTTCAACTCTCTGTTTAGCTATTGCATCTCGACCTTTGAAAGATATGTTAGATTTCATTTTAACAGCCCAACCTAAACCTGCTTCATCCGGCGTATGATCTGGACCTATATCTGATGACCACGCACGATACCCCTTCTCAAGTCGAAGTGTTTCAATTGCGCGATAACCAGCATTTCGCAACCCCAAAGGTGATCCTGCATCCATTAAAGTGTTATAAACTGTTTGTGCATATTCGACGGGTAGATGCAGTTCCCACCCGAGCTCACCAACATACGTAATCCGCATAGCTAAAGTTGGGCATCCTGCTACGCAAATTTGCTTTGCCAATCCAAATGGATGACTACCATCAGAAATATCGTTTGTGGTTACCAACTGTAAAATATCACGTGCCCTGGGGCCAAAAAGCGATAAAACGGCATTAGATGATGTTACATCAATCAATTGAACATTTAGATCAGATGGAATATTTCTGCTAATCCAATCGAAATCATGGGTCGCATACCCTGTTCCAGTAGTTATATAATATTCATTAAGTTTTGTTCGCACACATGTTAAATCGCACTCAATTCCACCCTTATCATTGAGCATTTGAGTATAAATTATAGTTCCAACTGGCTTATCAACACGATTTGCAGCAATCCACTGCAATGCCTGTTCCGCATCTGCTCCAGTCAATATATATTTTGCGAAAGAAGTTTGATCGAATAAAACGGCCGAATTCCTAGCCGCTTTATGCTCTCGGGCTACAGCACCATGCCAGTTGGGCAGTCCAAAAGTATATATATCATGAGCTTCCTCACCACTTTCTGCAAACCAATTCGCTCGTTCCCACCCAAGTTTTTCACCAAAGACCGCACCAGATGATTTCAAGGTATCATATAATGGTGACCGGCGGCACGGTCGGCCAGTAGCATGCTCTTCAGATGGCCAAGCCATCGTATAATGCTTACCATAAGCTTCTAGGGTACGCGACCTAACCCAATCTGTATCCGAATGAGGGCGGCCAAAGCGACGGATATCAACTGGCCATAAATCAAAAGGTGGCGCTCCATTTGCAACCCACTCGGCCAACGCCATTCCTGCGCCACCACCGGCTGCTATACCGTAAGCGTTAAAACCCGCTCCTATGTACAAATTTCTTAATTCTGGGGCTTCACCCAATATAAAATTTCCATCCGGGGTGAAACTTTCTGGTCCATTCAACAATTGCTTAACACCTACTTCTGAAAGTTTAGGAACACGAGGCAAAGCAAGCTCAATTAATTGCTCAAAATGGTCGTAGCGGGACTCTAATAATTGAAAATCGAAAGGTTCTGGAATACCATCTACAGCCCAAGGTATCCCATTTGGTTCGTAACCTCCCCAGGCCAATCCCCCAACTTCTTCTTTGTAATAAGTAAGCCTGTCAGGATCCCGTAAGGTAGGTAAATCCGAAGGGACCCCAAATTCTTCAGTTATCATATATTGATGCTCTACTGACACGAGAGGGACATTCACCCCTACAGTAGCAGCAAGATCACGTGTCCACTGACCGCAACACAAGATTAGCTTTTCGCAAGAGATATTACCAAGTTTTGTTTTAACCCCCACCAATTTTTCATTTTCTATTATGATCTCAGTTACAGAACAGTTTTCTAAGATTTTAGCTCCAGAGCTCCGAGCTCCTCGAGCTAAAGCTTGAGTTATATCAGACGGTGACGCCTGTCCATCACTTGGCAAAAAGGCGGCTCCCACAACATCACTGATGTCCATTAGTGGCCACAAATCCTGTGCTTCTTTGGGTGTTAATAATTGCATATCTAACCCAAAAGAATGTGCAGTAGTAGCTTGACGTTTGACCTCAATCCAACGCTCTTCATTACATGCTAAGCGCAATCCACCATTCATCTTCCAGCCAGTGGCAAGACCCGTGTCAGCCTCTAACTGATCATAAAGATTTATTGAGTAACCTAAAAGCTGCGTAATATTTGCATTTGAACGCAGTTGCCCAACTAACCCTGCCGCATGCCACGTGGAACCGGATGTGAGTGCTGCTTTTTCCAGCAACAAAACTTCATACCCCATTTTAGCAAGATGATGAGCAGTAGAGCAGCCCACAATACCTCCTCCTACTATTATAATTTTTGATGAAGTCGGTAGACCCATTTAATGCCCCTAAATATTTTGAAAATCTGAGATTGCCGCGTTAAGTCGGGTAAGGTTCTCGGAAGTATAAGCCGCATAATCAAATTCGATTTCAGAATATAGTTCGGAAATCATAGACCATAAAGTTTCTCGCATTAGAGATATACACTTCATTGCCTGATAAGGGCGCCAATATATCTCCCAACTTCGATCAAAATACTGCTCTAACATTTCCTGTTCTTGTGAAATCGATAAACCATTATTTCCTGCAAGACCTGCTAGATCAAAAAGTGGTGTATTAAAGCCACCATATTCCCAATCGATTAACCAAAGCTGGTCTCCATCATCCAGGATATTTGCAGCTAAAAGATCGTTATGGCCAATTACCAAATCAACTTGCCCAGTTGCATCTTGAAGTAACTCAAGTTGACGTTTCAAATCAGCAAGCTTCGACATATGAGGCGACCCATCGGACTCTAATCTCGACATATAAGATTGGTTTACTTGAAAAGGCCAGAAAGTAAGGATCGGCGTATTTAAATGCTGTCCTATTCCCCGATGGGTTTTTGCCACCAAGCTTATAATCCGCATTAGATTTTTGGACTTACGTACGTCGGCCTCCTCAAAAGTTTGTGCGTCTATAAATTCAAGAACCAATATTCCTGGCTCGTAATGAACAACAGCAGGAGAAACACCCAAACTCTGCGCAGCTTTACTAAGCGCTAATTCGTTCCAACGCATCACTCCATGTTCAGGAATATCCTTTCCAATGCGAACTACATATTTTTTATTATTATTAGTTACACAAACATTCACATTTGTGATCCCTCCATTAATTGGAACAATATCAGTAGGATTTTGAAAACATGACAGACTCGAGACAAGATCGACTATTTCTTTCATAGTCCTAACCTTTTCTTTTGTTTATCAGCCGATGCATTAATTACCCGATCAGCGATTATCGCAATGAAGGCCACGCAAAAACCAGCTACAATACCTTGACCAGCATTCGCCTTGGTCAAGGCTATGTAAACCTCTTGGCCTAAGTCGCGAGTGCCTACCAGCGCAGTTATAACAAGCATGGAAAGCGCCAACATAATTGTTTGATTAAGACCCAACAAAAGTTGCGGTGTGGCTAGAGGTAATTTTACCCGTAATAGAAGTTGGATTGGGGTGCAGCCTGCCATTCGGGCGGCTTCAACTAAATGTTCTGGCACTTCTTTCAAACCAAATGCGGCGTAGCGCACCGCAGGAGCCAACGCATACAGCACGACAGCAATCATAGCGCTGAAATCTCCAACACGAAAAAGCATCACCACAGGAATAAGATACACAAAACTGGGAAGAGTTTGCAGTGTATCCATGAGTCCAAGAATAACTCGACCTGCACCCTGACGCTCTGCTGCCCATATACCCAAAGGAATACCAATTATTGTGGCGATAAAAACAGAAACACCGCAAAGGTATATTGTAACCATAGCCTTACTCCATAATCCACTCGCAGCAATAAAGCTCATAAGAAAAAATGCTAAAATACCCATTCGCCAACCCGCTAGCTTCCACGCAAATAATCCGATTGCTATTATCCCCCATGCCCATGGGATTCCCACAAAGAATTTCTTTACCGGAAGCAAAAGCGATTGCAAAAAAAAGACTTTGATTGCTTCAAATGCATCAAAGAAATTCACATTAATATACTCCATAGCATCCGACCAAAAGGGACCTGTTGTTATAGTGAGTTCTTTTGGATAGGCTTGAATGCTGGGAATAAATATGCCCAAGATTAATGTGCCAACGATCACAACAAAGGATGTAGTTATCCACGGATGGCGTTGGATATAATTCCCATTATATGGCACCTTCATTGTACGTACGGAAAAAGCTTGGCTTATTCGATCCAACGCAATTGCCATCACCACAATTGCTAAACCAGCTTCTATTCCACCGCCAATATCAAGACGCCGTAAGCTTGCTAAAACATCAAAACCTAAGCCACCAGCCCCAATCATAGATGCTATGATAACCATATTAAGGGTAAGCATAATTACCTGATTGACACCTACCATCAAGGATGAACTAGCCGAAGGAACTAGTACTTTCCACATCATTTGCCTATCTGTACAACCTACCATTTTACCAGCCTCTTTAATCTCTTCTGGCACAGTTTTTAGGGCAACAATAGTAACTCGAACCATAGGTGGCATTGCGTAGATAACGGTTGCGACTAATGCTGCCACTGGCCCAAAACCAAATAAAATTAATACAGGAACTAAATAAGCAAACACCGGCACAGTTTGCATAAGGTCGAGAATAGGGCGTAAGCAATTTTCAACAATGCGGCTTTTGTAAGCAATAATTCCTAGCAACAAGCCGCCAAGAGCTCCAATTGGCACTGCTATTAATACAGAAGCCAATGTCACCATTGCACTTTGCCACTGACCAAATACCGCCAGATAAGCGAAACAAGCGCCTGTTAAAGCCCCCAAGCGCCAATCACTGGCATAATACGATATTGCTACAACAACAGTAATAACAGCTACCCAACTCAATGATGGAGCATATTGAACTGCTTGATCACCTAGGCCACTTTGGAAACCTTCTATTAAAAGATTTCTCAAAAATTGGTAGGGCCATTCTATCAAAGAAGCAATCGCGCGAGTTATATCGCGAAACGTGAAAAAGTAAAAATTAGCACTATCGACTAACCAATCTAAAAATACAGAAATCCATTTTTCAGTCGGCAACTCATATTTTTTGGGAAACCTAATAATCCATCTAGCATCAAACGCCTTATATAGTTGGAAGGAAAACGAAGATAACATTAAAGTGATACCAAGCAGACTTAGCCAAAAAAAATGATGCCTGTTCAAGCCCATCATTTCAGTCCCGTCCCACTAATATGTTTACCACAGCAGAACTATCAATTTGACCAATTACTTGCCCATCGCGCATGACCTTATGAGGCAATTTTGATCCCTCTACTTGGTCGGCAATTTCCTCAATTGTTGCATCATGGGAAACCTCACCACCAAAATGATCTTTTTTTATTGGAGACATTACAGTTGCAGCTTTAATCACTTTTGCACGTGACACATGGCGCGTAAATTCTGCCACATAGTCCGTTGCTGGATTCAGGACTAATTGTTCAGGATCAGCAATTTGCTCTATTTCACCATCTTTCATAACTGCGATACGGTCTGCAAGCCTTATGGCTTCATCAAAATCATGAGTGATAAAGACAATTGTTTTTTTCAATAAGTTTTGGAGGCGAATAAACTCATCTTGCATTTCTCTTCGTATCAAAGGGTCTAATGCAGAAAATGGCTCATCAAGAAACCAAAGATCAGGCTCTACAACAAGAGATCGCGCAATTCCCACTCTTTGCTGCTGCCCACCCGATAATTGCCTGGGATAATAATTTTCACGCCCTTTTAAACCTACAAGCTCAATAACCTCGAGCGCCCTTGCTTCACGCACGTCTTTTTTGACACCCTGCACATCTAAAGGAAAGGCTACATTCTCAATAGTAGTTAAGTGAGGAAGCAACGCAAATTGCTGGAAGACCATGCCCATCTTCTTGCGTCTGATTTCGATAAGTTCACTATCGGTCGCTTTAAGAAGATCAACTCCATCAAACTTAATTGAACCTGTCGTAGGTTCGACAAGCCGAGACAGACAACGGACAAGGGTTGATTTGCCCGATCCAGATAAGCCCATAATTACAAAAATTTCCCCTTGCATAATCTGGACATTAACAGCCCGAACAGCACCAATAATACCTTCAGCCTTCAGCGTATTAATATCAGGATTAACGTGATTATCTAAAATACTGTTGGCCTTAGCACCATAAAGTTTCCAAATATTTTTACAATCAAGAAGGACATTTACTGTCATCACATACTCTTATTTATCTGACTTATGAGCACAGTTTTACAAGGCGCTCGATCAATGGCAATAGCCAAGCGTGGGATATTCTTATGTTTGGACTCCCCCCTTAGGAGGGGAGCTCCAGTAAGGATATTTTAGATATTCTGCCTATTTTATCCAAGTGGACCAAGTGCCTTTATTAGCCTCCATCCATGCAGCAACTGTATCTTCAATTGATTTACCGTTTAAATCCACCTCTGCTACCATTCCAGCTGCATCAGCGTTCGAAATCTTAAAGTTTTCAATTACTTTAGCCGCATCAGGCCATTTCTCTGATAATCCACTCCAGGCAGCTTTCCAGATTGGACCCGTGGGCTTACCACAATCATAGGCTGCATCGGGGTTAATTCCAACGGAAGGGTCGTTATAACACTCCGCGGAATATGGAGGAAATTCCACAAAAGAGCCCTCAAATTTTGCGGGCGCCCAGTGTGGCGAATATACCCATAATATAATTGGATCTTGTCTCTGATATGCTGCTTCTAGTTCCGCAAATAATGCGGCATCTGTGCCTGCATGTACAACTTCAAAGTCAAGCTCTAACGCTTCGACACGCTCATCATCAAAACCACCCCATGTTACAGGACCACCGAGATACCGACCCAAAGGCGCTGTTTCAGGAGTTGCAAAAGCTTCCGGACAATCTTTCAGAGCCTCCCAATTTGGCAAACCTGGGCAACGATCAGCCATATAAGCAGGATACCACCATTCTTCGATAGCCATCATACCAGTTTCACCCATAGAAACGACATTACCAGTCGCAAAAGAAGCGTCCATAGCCTCACGAGCAGTAGTCTCCCATAGTTCCATCGCGACATGTAAATCGCCAGTTTCAAGACCTGCAAATTGCGCAATATAGTCGGCTTGTACGTATTCAACATTGTGACCAGC
>Ga0208277_1001686_pt1 | contig 12763 bp, 12 predicted proteins | sample ETNtaG_5_FD_185782 | JGI IMG/M metagenome (GOLD analysis project Ga0208277, IMG submission 185782) | Marine microbial and viral communities from oxygen minimum zone, Eastern Pacific Ocean - ETNP201406SV205 (SPAdes) (version 2) | ecosystem: Environmental > Aquatic > Marine > Oceanic ...
TATGAAATGTATCTCTCAGTTGCTGAGCGTAAGGTTCAAATCCAGCACTAGTTTGCGCAGCCTCTTTCCAAATTGCACCAACCTGAGTCATGTTTTCTTGGGGTATCTTAAAAATCTTTTTAAATTTTGCGATTTCATCTTTAGTCACTCGCCCATCTGCTTTTGCTAATTTTGCACAAAGAACTACTAATCCAATCGCATAAACACCTTGTTGCCGATTAAAATTAGCTCCAGGGTTCCTAAAATTATTTTTTTTACCAAGAAAGAATGCACCAGCTGTAAACGCTAAAGCACCCAATGGACCTGCAATCATATTACCTAGTGAGGCTGCAATTAAATATTTCCAAATGTTCATAATTTTTATGTTAATCTAATTATGAATTTTTAAAATCTGAATTTTGAATCATTTAGTAGATGAATAATAATAATATTAAAATAGGTGCATTTTTTATGTTTATCAGTGTTAGTGGTTTTGCACTGATGGACATATGTGTTAAATGGCTTGGTGAAGATTATAGTGTTGGATATGTTGTTTTTTGGAGAATGCTTGGTGGATTAATTCCGCTCGTATTTACAATACCTAAAGATCGATGGTCATCACTTTTTAAAACTTCAAAACCTAAACTTCACTTCGTTAGAGCATTCACTGGAACGGTAGCCCTATTCTGCATTTATACAAGTTTACATTACTTACCATTAGCTACTACTGTATCACTCACCTTTGCATCTCCTATATTTACTACTTTGTTATCAATATTTATTTTAGGTGAAGTGGTTAGAAGCAGAAGATGGACAGCGATTATTGTTGGATTTATTGGAGTTCTTATAATTGTAAATCCCACATCAACTGAATTTAATATCTATATGATTTTTCCAATTTTATTTTGTATATTTTTTTCTATTGTTGCAATTTCTATTAGAAAGCTAACTGAAAGTGAACCTACATATCAAATTGCAATGTATTTTAGTCTATTTGCATTAATTGCTTCTTTGTTCACAATTCCCTTTGGTGGATGGGTTTTATGGCCATTATCACTATTTGATTTAGGAATATTAATTCTTGTAGGTGTAAGTGGGGGAATTGGAAACTTGGCATTAACACAATCTTATAAAAATGCTGAAGTATCTGTTGTTACGCCACTCAAATATTTGAGTTTAATTTATGCTGTCATATTTGGTTATCTTATTTGGAATGAAGTACCTGCCTGGAATACATATATAGGAGCTTTCTTTATTATAATTTCTTCTCTAACAATTCTAAGAAGAGAAAAAACTCTTAAGAAAGAAATTGAACCTGAAAAATATGTAATTAGACGTTAATCGTCAGACCAGTTGGGATCTCTTTTTTCAAGAAAGGATGTTATTCCTTCTTTACCGTCATTTAAAGTTAGATTGCGAACCATCTCAGCACTTGTAAAATCATATGCATCCGTTAAAGGCATTTCACTTTGTCGATAGAAACTTTTCTTACCCATTGAAATTACAGCTGCAGATTTTTTACAAATATCTTCACAAGATTTCTGAACTACTCTATCTAACTCAGCGCTCTCTACAGCAGAATTAATCAATCCTATTTGTACAGCTCGGTCTGATGGGATTGGTTCTCCACTTAATAACATCTCCATCATTGGCTTTCTGCCTATAGTTCTTGATACTGCTACTTGAGGCGTATGGCAAAATAGCCCGATATTTACACCTGGAGTAGCGTATTTTGAATCTTGAGATCCATAAGCAAGATCGCATGATGCAACAAGTTGTGTGCCTGCAGCAGTCGCAATTCCTTGTACTTGCGCAATAACAGGCTTACTTAGTGCCTGTATTTGTTTCATCATTGAAGAACATGTTGAAAATAACTCAACTTGAGACTCAGTATCTTTATTTTCCATAAATCCTTTAACCTCTTTAAGGTTATGGCCAGAACAAAATATCTTTTCACTTTCAGATTTAATTACCACAACTCTAACCGCATCATCTTGTTCGATGGACTTCAATTGAGCTTGAATCTCATTCATCATAGGCATACTTAAACTGTTTGCAGGTAAATCGTTTAAGCTTAAAGTAGCAACTGAATCTTTGTCTTGTCTCAATAAAATATCTGTCATGATTTAAATCTAATATTAACTCTACGATTCCTTTTACCTTTATTTTCAATTTTGCCAATCTCTAATCCGATAATTTCGCCTGTTGATCTTACATGAGTGCCCCCACAAGCTTGTATATCAAGAATTTTGTCTTCACCAATTTGAACAATTTGTACCTTATTATCAATCACAGGAGGGCTAACAGCTGCTCCTTTAGCTAAATGAGGATTATCTTTAAATTCTTCTCCAGAAATTTGTTTTGTAAAAACTGGGTAGTTGTTCTTAATGATTTCATCTATTTGTTGGTTCATTTCTTCTTTATTGAGAAGACTTGGATCTATATCAAAATCTACTCTGCTTTTTGCAGCTCCAACAGATGCTCCGGTAATTAAAGCATCTACCAGACTACATAAGATATGACATGATGTATGCATTCGCATATGATTTTTTCGACTCTCCCAGTCAATACGTAACTCACATGACTTACCAATTAAATCTTGTTCAATCTCTCCTTCAATGATGTGTTGTATTTCTTTTGGATTACTACCTTTTTGGGTATCAATAACTTTTAATACTCTGTCATTAAGAACGATCTCACCTATATCTCCCGGTTGTCCTCCCGATTCAGCATAAAAAATAGTTCTATCTAACTGTATAATATTATTGTCTACACTTGTAATTGCGGCTTCACACTTATCTAAGTAAGAGTCTTCATTGAATAGTAATTCCGTCATTTTGTTTCCTTTTTAAAGGCACCTATAATTATGAAAATTAAAGCAGCTAGAATGGTTATTACTGCAACCATAAAACTAAAGAAAATAAATTTATTAACTAAACCAAAACCATGTGCTGTATCTAAATATGTAAGTCCTCTGGATCCACTAAAAGCGGCAACATTATACCCTATGGTATTACCCCAGGCAGTTACAATGAGTAACCACGATATTATTTGTTTTGTTGAATGCTCAAAATTTAAGTAATTTAAACCAGAACCCATTGCTATTAATAACAATCCCTGCGCCATGGTTCCTGAATGAGCTACTCTAAATGCATTTTCAAATTCGGTTCCATCTAAAATGGCAATTGCATAATAAAAACCTGCTAACATAGCAATCATAAAAACAATTGCTCCATTTCCAATTAAGATACGATTAAGGTTGTTATCCATTTTTATAGGTAGAAATCATACTCTTCTTTAGGAATAAAACTTGAACTCATATGTTCTATCTCACCAAGCTTTGTTGAATTATAAAGTTCTAAATATTCTTTTCCAAAATACTTTGAAAGCAAATTAGAATCTTTAAACTTATTCAAAGATGATTCTAAGTTTGTTGGCATTTCATCATCAACAATACTGTCGGCACCTTTTGTATTGTCAAAATTTACAAAATTAGTAGGACTCAATTTATTTGTTAATCCATTGTGTAATCCAGCAAGTATGCAAGCTAAGACTAGATATGGATTTGCATCAGCTGATGCAACTCTATGTTCTATTCTCTTTGCTTTATTAGATCCTGCAGGAATTCTTAAAGAGACATCGCGACGATTCCATGACCAACTTGTGTTAACTGGTACAAAATTTCCAGCTTTAATGCGCCTATATCCATTTCTATTTGGAATAAAAATAGGGAAACTATCGTAAAATGTTGATTGCAGCCCAGCGATTGCACTTTTTAAGTAATCATTGCCATATCTACTTGTAGTAGCAAAAATGTTTTTCTCGTCATCATCATAGACTGAGATATGTAAATGCATTCCATTTCCTGTTTCTTCTAAAAATGGTTTTGCCATGAAAGTTGCTTCGTATCCATGTCGAGTACATGTTTCTTTAATTACTCTTCTTAATAAGGCTGCATCGTCTGCTGCTTTTAGTAAATCTCCAGTATGACGAAGATTAATTTCATACTGCCCTGCAGCAAATTCTGAAGATGCGGTCGTCGCAGGTATACCTTGCGTTTTACAATTTTCATTTATCTCATGAAATAAATCTCCAAACATATCAAGATCAGGTATTCCATAAACATGAGTTTTGTTTGCTCCTTGAGCAGGAATAGGTTTTCCATCTGAATCTCGTTTTTTGTCTAATAGGTAAAATTCAAGCTCAAAAGCAACAACAGGGTTAAGACCTGATCCTTTAAATTTATTTAAAACTTTTTTTAAGATATTTCTCGGATCTACCTCTGATGGGTTTTTAATGACTCCCCACTTTTCTTGCTCTTTTCTAAGCGAGATTAAAACTTGAAGTATTCTTTCATCCCATGGAACTGGTTGAATAGTATTCTTTACTGGCATAAGTACACCGTCAGGATCTCCATCAGTAAATCCTAAATTTAATGTATTTGTTACACCTCCAAGCACATCTAAATAAAAGGCTGAAAATGGAAGTAAGATTCCATCACTAAAAATCTTATCAGCTTCAAGCAAAGGAAATCTTTTTCCTCTTACATATCCACATAAGTCAGTAAATATTGCATCAACATATTGAATATTGTGGTGTTCATTTAATACTGCTTCAAAGTCAGCTTGTGTTGCAAATTCCATAGGTATCCTTATTTATTTTCTCAGACTAGGTCGTTCAAATGGTTCTGTAAATGATTGAGATAGAATTCTTGATATTGAACTAAACTCTTTTCTAGTTTTCCATATTTACCTTGACGATAAAACCGACTTTCAATCCCTTTTTGGTTCATTTCACAAAGCATTTGATCTTCTTGTGTTGTTCTATCCCAGAGCCATATCATTTTTTCAATATCACACTCGGCATCTTTATGAGTAATCCACATTTGAGTAATAATAGTTTTGTTTGTCTCTACTGGTGTAAAAATAAATAAAACCACAAATTCATTGTTTGCAATAAAACTATTGAAGGGAGAAAAACCAATTGCAGTGTATCCTTTGTCTGGGCCAATTTTTTCAAAGTCTCCCATTAACTTTGAGCAACAATATTGACCATCTTTAGTTTCTGATAAAAAATTATTCTGTAGCGGTGTTCTCTCAGCGATTCTAAAATAAAGAGGATTATCTTCTACAAACTCTCCAACAAAAATGTTTCTTTTTTGGTTTTCTTTCGACCAATCCTGAATTTGTTGATCAAAAGAATCAGATTCTACTCCTGATCCAACTCCAGCACCATAAGAGTTACAATATTCTGCACCGTGTACATTTAAATAATCTTTATGTGAAAATTCATTACCACCCCAACAATGATTACATTCTTTAAAATTTTGGATTGTTGCCATATGTGAAGCATTAAAAATATATTCTTTCTGAAAAGCTATCTTGCCGTCGTTTAATCCATGAATTTTTATATAAGGTGCTAATGGAGTGATAAATTCATCAAACGAAAATGGGTCTTTAGATAAATTTATAAAAACTAGGCTTTCGTGCACTCTTAGGTGACATGGAGCATTCTTAATTGAATGTTGAATATCCAAGTTGCCGTTCTCTAATTTATTAATCTCGATGTGGCCTTGATTTAAATTATAAATGAATTCGGTATTTTCTGTAAAATGTGAAAGGTGGGTAACAAAAATCCACTGCTTATGGAATAATGCTTCATAGCTTAAATCAAACACTTCTTTATTTACAAAAAAAGATTGGTGCAGACCTGCATCTTTATTTTGAGAGCTAATGAGTTCTTGTATAGATTGTCTATTTAACATTTATAGCCTAATATTTCTTAGTTTATATCAATTATCATATTTATAAAAGAATGTCAGAATCAAATCTTGAACTTTGCTATATGCCAGCAACTGAAGCTATCAAGAAATTCAAGGAAAAAACTTTGTCTCCTGTAGAGTTGGTATCAGAAATTATAAAACGTTCAGAAGAGATCAATGAAAAATTAAACGTTTTTAATTTTACATGTTTTGAAGATGCACTAGAAAAAGCACGAGAGGCTGAGAAAAAATACTCAGATAATTCAAATGAATTACTGCCATTAGAAGGAATTCCTTTGGCTATAAAAGATGAATCCGGCATTGAAGGGCATCCAAATACTTTTGGTTCATTAATATTAAAAGATAACATCGCAGAATATACTGATGCTGACCTTGAAAAATTAAGTAATTCTGGAGCAGTCATTCATGCAAGAACTACATGTCCAGAATTTTCACTAACTTCATTTACACATTCGCGACTCAATGGTGTAACTCATAACCCTTGGAACTTAGAAATGACACCAGGAGGCTCATCAGGAGGTAGTGCATCTGCTTTAGCTGCTGGTGCTACAACTTTGGCTACAGGAAGTGACATTGGGGGATCTATTCGCATACCTGCATCAGCATGTGGCATAGTCGGTTTTAAACCTCCATTTGGTCGCAACGCTCAAGAACCACCTTATAACTTAGATCAATATTGTGTTGTTGGACCAATGGCAAGAACAGTTCCTGATTGTGCTTTAATGCAAAATGTAATGTGTGGTCCTCATCAAAAAGATATTGTGAGTATAAGACCTGAAATTAATCTCCCATTAAACTATCCCGATATTAAAGGATGGAAAATTGCTTATTCAATGGATCTTGGATATTTTGAAGTTGATAAAGAAGTTGAACAAAATACATTACATGCTCTTGAAAAATTTAAATCCTTAGGGGCAAATGTTACAGAAGTAAAACTTAATTGGAAAAAAGAGGAAATTGAATCAGCTTGCTATAGCCATTATGCATCTTTTTTTGCAAAAACTGTTGCCGATCTATTACCTGAACATGAAGATAAATTATCTAGCTATGCCTTAATGAACGCTCAATCTGCTGAGGTTCACATGAAAGCATTATTAGATAATAAAAAAATTTACTATCCTCAATTAGGAGCAAATCTTGGACTAAGCCCTATTGAATGTTCAAGAGTTGCAGGAGAAATGTATAACGAATTAAGTCCTATCTTAGACCAATATGATGCATTTATTTCACCAACCAATAATCTTCCTGCTGTTAAGGCCGACGTTGATCTAGAAAAAGATCCAGTCATTATTAATGGCAAAGAACAAGTTGGACGAGATATGTGCTGGACTATGTGTTATCCATTCAACATGTTGGGACGTTTACCAGTATTAAGTGTTCCATCTGGCTTTGCGTCAAACGGTGTACCTACTGGGATTCAAATTGTTGCACGCTCCTATGCAGATGAAATTGTTTTCCAAGCAGGTTTTAACTATGAAAAACTTGATCCATGGTTAAAAAACGTTGAAAATAGGCCAAAAATTTAAAAATCTAACTCGAATAAAGTCTTCAATGAATCCATTTGACGGCATCCTGTGGGAGTGTACAATTTTTCAGTTAATTAATAAAAAAAGGGAGGTTAGTCATTATGTACAAACCAAAAACTGAAATAGGAAAAAAGATTATGAGTGGCAAGCTCAATAGACGTCAGGTTATGCAAGCAATGGGTGCAGCTGGTCTAGTAGCAACTACTCAATTCGGAGCAAGCAATGTGCTTGCAGCAGATAATGCAAGAGTCTTAACTTGGTCAGGTTACGATATTCCTGACATGTATCCGGGTATGGATCCAGAAAGATTAGAATTTACTGTAGCTGATGATTCAGAATCAATGCTACAAAAAATTAGAGCTGGATTCCAATGTGATACTGCACATCCATGTAACGCAGACCCATTTAGATGGCGTAGAGCAGATATTATTCAACCAATTGATACTTCAAGATGTGTTCACTGGGATAATTTATTTGAAGACTCAAAAAAAATGCCAACAACTTACTTTGAAGGCAAACATTGGTTCGCTCCATGCGAATTTGGTGATACTTCTATAATTGTAAATACTGATGCACAACCTTGGATTAATTTAGAGCCAGGTAAAGAGTCTATCATGATGTTATTTGATGAAAGATTAGAAGGTAAAGTTGCAATGCTTGATAGTGCTGCTGACTCACTTTACTTAATCATGATTGGAATGGGTATCGACGTAACTAAAATGGAGAATCTAACAATATCAGATGTTGATCGTCTGTTTGATGGTCCAATGGAAAAATTGAGACCAAATATTAGACTTCTAAGTCCAGACCCAACAACTCTTGAGGAATCAATGATGTCTGGAGAAGTTGATGCTGCAATTGTATGGAATGAAAGTTCATGGAATACAGGTTTTCCTATGCTTTCTCCAAAAGAAGGTAGTTTAACTTGGATGTGTGGTTTTTGTATTCCAAAAGGCGCAAATCTAGATGTTGCATATGATGTCATCAATGCAGCTCAATCTCCTGAATGTTCAGCATTCATGTTGTTAGAATATGGATATGGCCATGTTAATAAAGTTGGATATGAAGCAATTTCAGAAGCTGACAAAATTGAACGTGGACTTGCATTGGATCCAATGACTCACTTACAGAATGGTAATTTCAGTAATGAGGCAGTTCCTGAAGTAACAGACTATATTGAAGCACGTTGGGCTGAATGGTCTGCAGGCGTTCTATAAACAAAAAAATTAATTAACTATTTAGGATAGCTCGTCAATTTATTGGCGGGCTATTCTTTTTTGAGAAGGTTGATATCTTCGAAGTTAATAGATAGGTAGCACTTGTTATCTTGAAAAGAATTATTATCAAACCTTTGAGATGATGCAATTAAAGGCTTTTCCGCACCATCAATTTTAACATAAAAACTAGTCAATTCACCATAGTAAGAAGAGTTCTCAATTTTGCCCTCTAAAGTAATATCTCCTTTTTCTATTGGAGTTGGAGATAGCGTAATAGCTTCAGGACGTATTGAACAAACGGTATCACTATTATTTTCAGAAATATTGAGTTTATTCCTAATACTGAACTCACCAATTGATTCAATTTTCACCATTATTTCTTCGCCGTTGCTCGCACCAGTAGAAGAAGATAAGAAGTTAGTAGTTCCTATGAAGTCACTTACAAATATATTTTGTGGATTATAATATAAATCATGAGGATCAGATATCTGTTGTATTTGACCATCGTTCATTACAGCAACTCTATCAGACATGCTAATTGATTCACCTTGATCATGAGTTACAAAAACAAAAGTAATCCCTACGGCCTTTTGAAGATTTCTCAGCTCAATCTGCATCTCATCTCTTAATTTTTTATCAAGAGCACCTAGAGGTTCATCCAAGAGTAAAACTTTTGGCCTCTTAATTAATGCTCGAGCCAAAGCTATTCTTTGTCTTTGGCCACCAGAAAGTTGATTTGAAAACCTTTCTTCATAGCCTTCCAATTTAACGAGCGAAAGAACTTCTTGAACTCGGCCATCAAGCTCTTGCTTGGAAAGTTTTTCTTTTCTCATTCCAAACTCAATATTTTTTTTAACATTGATATGAGGGAAAATAGCGTAGTTTTGAAAAACCATATTAGTTGGTCGAAGATTAGGTGGCATAGTTGTAACGTCCATACCATCAATAAATATTTCTCCTTGATTTGCAGATTCAAATCCTGCTAACAAACGCAACAACGTAGTTTTGCCGCATCCACTAGGTCCTAAAAGACTAAAAAATTCACCTTGCTTAATAGAAAATGACACATTGTCTACAGCCTTAACAGATCCAAAATGTCTGGAAATATTTTTTATATCTATAAAATTTTCACTCATTACATTTTAAAAGTTAAATCTTGTTTGTCTTGAGGCTGACCAACATTTCTTAGCCAGTAGGCTAGCATTACTATAAGACTTGTTGCAACTATTATTACCGCACCAAGCGCTAAAACATGAGGTAATCGACGGGCAAATCTTAACTGACCCCACATATAAATAGGCAATGTTTGATCTGATCCCTGTAAGAACATTGCTAGAAGGAACTCATCAAATGAAATAATAAATCCAAGAAGAAAAGCAGCAATCAGACCCGGTAATAAAATAGGAAATGAAACGCGCCAGAAAGTCATCAATACCCCTTCACCAAGGTCTCGTGAAGCTTCTTCAAGGTGATTATCAAAACCTTCCATTCTTGCAATCAATATGATCATACAGAAAGGAGTACAAAAAAGAACGTGGCCAATGATAATAGGTGTTAATCCAAGAGGTAGACCTATAGAAACCCAAATAACCAATAGTGCAATAGCAAGTATGATTTCTGGAATTAAAAATGGAGTTAATATCGCACCATAAGAAAGTGATTGACCCCAAAATTTATATTTCGTAAATGCCCTGGAAGCAAAAAAAGCGAGCATTGTAGCTATTAAACTTGAGACCACTCCAACGTAAATACTGTTTCCTAAAGCATCAAATAACTGCGGCGAATTCCACATATCTTCATAGTGTTGCGTTGAAAATCCCTTTAAAGGGAAAGCCATATGAATTCCTTCATTAAATGAAAATAAAGGAAGAAACATCACCGGAATGTAAAGAAAAGCAAAGTAGAGGAGCACATAAATATATAAAGTTCTATTTTTTGTTAAGTTCATAACTACAACCTCTGAGTTAACCTTTTTGTCACAACATTTACTGCAAATGTAATCAGTGCAACACTAATGAGCATAATTACAGCAGATGCTGCACCTAAAGGAAAATTATTAGCCCTACCAAAGTATGTCTGAATCATATTGGAAAGCATTCGACCTTCAGTTCCCCCTACCAAGGCAGGAGTTACGTAGTCTCCAACTGTAGGAATAAATATAATTAATACAGCTCCTATAACTCCAGGCAAACTAAGAGGCCATACAACTCTCCAAAACGTTTCAAATTTTGTACATCCAAGATCATATGATGCCTCAATAAGAGAATGGTCTATTTTTTCTAAGCTTACATAAAGTGGTAAAAGTGCAAAAGCTGCCCATGCATGTGCTAAAGTAATCACAACAGCTGTTTGACTATACATAAGAAAACCCAGGGGCTCATCAATAAATCCAACTGTCATTAGACTTGCATTGATAACACCTCCGTGTCCCAAAATTAATTTCCATGCAAATACTCTAAGTAAGTACGATGTCCAAAAAGGCAGGGTCATAAGCACAAGCCAAAGCATTTTATTTTTCTTTACATAGAATGCGACATAGTAGGCTACTGGATAAGTTGTAATTAAAGTAAAGAATGCAACTAGAAATGAAATAGAAAGAGACCTTCCCAATAAAGTTGTAAGGACATTGCCAGTTCTAGTGCTGGTATCCATAAATTCAATATAGCGATCGAAGGTAGGTGTGTAGTCTATTACAAATGAAGCTTGAGTAGTAAAACTGACTGAAAACACAGCAATCAATGGGACTGCCATACCTATAACTACAAGTATTAATGCAGGAGATAGTAGAACATAAGCTTTTGCATTATCGCTTTTTGCGTAAAAACTATTCCACCATTTAAGCATACAAAAATTCTAATTTATCAAAATAATAGATTCAAACTAAATCTTTTTTTTTCCCTTGTCTGTAAATTTAGAATACCAGAGATAAGCTCTTAAGTACCATAGTCTTAAAAAGCCAAAAGGAATTTTTGGGGAGAGTCCTTGATATACTTCTGAAATATTTGTTTCACCGCTATTAGACTCATAAATCATTTCAGCCAACTTCTTTCCGCAGTAGATGGTTGTATTATTACCATTCGCTTGATAACCATATGAAAAGAACACAGAATGATCATCCTTAAGGCTACCAAATGCTGGAACAAGATTACGTGTCATGACAATCGTTCCTCTCCAATAGTGTTCAATATCTATATCATTCCAATTTGGGAAAACTTCCCTGAATTGTTTTGTCATACTCTGCCTCATCTTAAGAGCGCTTTTTTCATCACCATAAGTATCACCGCGTGTTCCAAAAAGCATTCTATTAGAAGGCAATTTTCTATAATAATATAAAATCTCTCTTGAATTACAGATTGGGTTCAGCGTTTTATAGTTCTGCATTTTAAACTCATCTTCACTCATTTCTCTTGAAACAATAATATTTGATAGCACTGGAACCATTCTATTTGCAAAACTTGAATGCAAGGATTCATCAGTATAGCCGTTTGTTGCTACAACAACTTTATCACAAGTTATTGACCCCTCTTCAGTTATGAGTTTATGTTTTCCATTTCGATCCCATCTTATTACTCTTGAATGTCCATGTAATTTCGCACCAGCGTCAACAGCAGCATTTGCAAATCCATTCATAAAGGCCATCGGATTAAATGCAAAGCCTGCTTCAGTAAAATTTGCGCCAAATTGTTCTGTTGATTGATGGCCTGTTTCATCGAATTCTTCTTTAGGAATCCATCGGGTGTTTATACCAAAATATTTCTTTAAATCATTACCATATTCTCTTAATGGCTCACTCATTTCAGGACGATGAGCTAAGTCAAGATTACCTGTTCCTACTTTATCACAATCAATATTATACTCAGAGATAATCGAAGAAAGTAAATCTACTCCTTCAATTTGAGATGCCCAAAATTTTTTTGTCTCATCCATTCCATATTTTTTTATTAATTGGTCAATTGATAGTTTTGTTGCTGGAAGACAGCAAAAGCCAGCATTTCTTCCACTGCTTGCAAAACCAAAATGTCCAGCTTCAAGAAGTCTAACATCTCCTCCATAATTTTGTGCGATGTGGTAAGCTGTACTAATTCCTGTAAACCCACCCCCAATAACACATACATCACATGATTGATCACCAACTAGTTTAGGAAAACGACTCTGATCAAAATGACTTACTTCTTCCCAATAACTTTTAATAGGGGTGTTAAAGTCATAAATTGATTTATTATAAAGTTGTTTCATAAAAAGTTGAGATTAAGCATAAT
>Ga0208277_1001688_pt1 | contig 12753 bp, 8 predicted proteins | sample ETNtaG_5_FD_185782 | JGI IMG/M metagenome (GOLD analysis project Ga0208277, IMG submission 185782) | Marine microbial and viral communities from oxygen minimum zone, Eastern Pacific Ocean - ETNP201406SV205 (SPAdes) (version 2) | ecosystem: Environmental > Aquatic > Marine > Oceanic ...
AACTGTACTTGTTCAGGAGGGTGGTTATCTCTCACCTGCACTTGGAGACAACTTAAATAGCTTCCTTGACGGTTTTGAAAACTTTTGAAATTTACTTTTCCCAAATGTATGCTGACCAAGATTTAGAAATATTTACATGGTTAAAGAAACAATTCTCAGATTTTCGAAACTACTGTATCCAAAAAGCCTATCAAAAAATACTGGTTCTAGTTGAAAAATCTCATTTTACAACTGATGATGTTGATCAAAGAATTTTCTATACTTGCTTATATTTTTTGTTAAAATTTTAAAAAAATTTTAAACCTTAAATTTATTTACAATTATGTCACGTGAACACAAACGAAGGGGACGGGGACAGTCCAGAACAATTGCCGGTATTCAACAACAAGCCTGGAAACAACCGCGAAATCTTTATTCTCCTTTTGAAATTGCAAGTGCAGATCAAATTGAAGCACTACATGAAAACAGTTTACGCATTTTAGCTGAACTCGGTATAGCTTTTTTGGACAATGAGGCACTTGATATTCTTAAAGAGCACGGAGCGAAAGTAAACTATTCAACAAAAATGGTTAAGTTTTCTCCGGAATTGATTGAAGAATATATCGCAAAAACTCCGTCCCAGTTCACACTTCACGCAAGGAATCCAAAGCATAACTTGGAAGTAGGCAAGAATTGGACTTTGTTTTCAATGGTAGCTAGCACACCTAACTGTTCCGACCTGGACAATGGAAGACGCCCCGGTAATTTTAAGGATTATCAAAATTTAATTCGTCTGGCCCAGCACTTCAACGTCATTCACATGACCGGAGGATATCCGGTGGAGCCGATTGATTTGCCCGCAAATACAAGACATCTGGATTGTGCGTTTACACATTTGACACTTACAGACAAAGTCTTTCATGCATATTCTCTTGGCAAACAGAGGATTGCGGACAGCATTGATATGCTTTGCATTGGACTTGGCCTCACAAGAAAGGAGCTAAAAAAGCAGCCCAGCCTCATTTCGATTATCAATACTTCTTCACCACTGAGGCTTGATGGTGTGATGATTCAGGGCATGCTTGAAATGATCCGTAACGGTCAATCCGTTTGTGTAACTCCTTTCACACTATCAGGCGCAATGGCTCCTGTGACACTGGCTGGTGCCTTGTCACTGCAAAACGCGGAAGCTCTTGCCACCCTAGCCTTCACACAAATGGCTGCTCCGGGATCTCCTGTGATTTATGGAGGATTTACCTCCAATGTTGATATGAAGTCGGGTGCTCCAGCTTTCGGAACTCCAGAACTCGCCAAATCTACTTTAATCGGAGGACAATTGGCTCGCCGTTACGGACTGCCTTATCGTGCTTCAAATGTGAATGCCTCCAATACGGTCGATACACAAGCTGGTTATGAGTCGATGATGTCGCTCTGGCCAACCATACAGAGTCACTGCAATTTCGTCAAACATGCTGCAGGTTGGCTGGAAGGAGGACTTTGTGCTTCATTTGAAAAAGTGATAGTGGATGTTGAATTACTACAAATGATGTCCGCATTTTTGGACGGACCTTCTTTTTCAGCAGATGAAATGGCATTTGACGCAATTGCTGATGTAGGGCCAGGAGGACATTTTTTTGGGACGCAACACACACTGGATAGATACGAAACTGCGTTTTATCCACCAGTCCTTTCTGATTGGAGCAACTATGGGCAATGGCAGGAAAACGGAGCTCTAAATACTTCCCAGCGTGCCAATAAAATCTGGAAACAGGCCCTGTCCGAATATCAAAAACCACCCATGGAAGAATCAAGGCTAGAGGAGCTAGAAGCCTTCGTTGCAAGACGTAAAGAAAATCCGGGGATTTCACTTCACTAAAAAAAGCTTCCCCCACATTTAGCTCTTAACCTTTAAGAGCTTTCTTAAGTCCTGCTTTATTTCTTTAGAACTCTAGTACTTATGCAGTGACAATCTTTTTCTTGATGTAAGAATGTAAATCCGTTGAAAAAAAGATTGACAACAAAGTATTATAAAGTTATGTTGGGCTTGTTTAGTTTATTACTTTTGGCATGATTGCTGTTAAAGTTTTGTAATCATTCATGGACTTTGCTAGACTAATTATAATTCCGTGGAATACTGCTGAATTTTCTCATTTAGCAACAAAGTTAAAGCAATTTTATTTGGAAGCAGTTGTTGTTGTTTGGAAATATAGTAGGAATTAATAACGGAATCCTAAAGATTTCTTTATGCTTGAGCTGCTTAAACACGGTTAGGTAGTTCTAACTAACACTAAATGAGGAGGTGTTTTATGTCTCTTGAGAATAAAACATTAGAATGTTTAAATCGTTTGCGAAAAAGTATGTTTCGTTACGCGATAATTCTTACATTTGCTTTGACAACTTCAGCATTCATCTCGGCAACATCTTTTGCTGCCTGCGGTTCTTTGACCATGGCAGAAATGAATTGGGCTTCAGCTGAATTAATGGCTCAAGTCGACAAAATCATTCTTGAAAAAGGATATGGTTGCGATGTTGAACTTGTTCCTGGGGCAACAATGACAACGTTTGCATCTATGAACGAAAAGGGATCACCGGATGTAGCAGCAGAGCAGTGGGCCAATGCTGTTAGAGATCCATTAGCAAAGGCTGTAGGTGAAGGTCGTCTACATGTTGTTAACGAGGGGCCTATTACTGGTCTAGGTGAAGGTTGGTGGATTCCACCTCACACTGCTGACAAACATCCGGAGTTGAAAACAGCGCTGGACATTATGAAACGTCCAGATCTTTTCCCAGATAAAGAGGATCCCTCTAAAGGAGCCTTTGTTGGTTGTCCTGCAGGTTGGGGCTGTCAGTTAGCTAATGCAAATCTTTTCCGTGCCTTTGAGATGGAAAAGAAAGGCTGGGTTCTTGTTGATCCTGGTTCAGCAGCAGGTCTCGATGGATCAATGGCTAAGGCGGTAGAGAGAGGTGATAACTGGTTTGGGTATTACTGGTCTCCAACAGCTATGATTGGAAAGTACAACATGGTACCTGTAGATTTTGGAGTTCCATACGCAGGCAGTGAAAACTGGGATGGATGTATCGTTAAGCCTGAGCAGGAGTGCGCAAACCCTAAGCCTTCCTCTTGGACTCACTCTGTAGTAAATACTGTAATAACGGATCGCTTCAATAAAGCCGGAGGACCCGCAGTTAAATACTTTAAAAAGCGTGTTTATCCAGGACCTGTTATGAATGGTATGCTGGTTTATATGGCAGACAATCAAGCTGGCGGTGCAGATGCAGCAATTGAATTTTTGGAGAAACATGAAGATGTTTGGACTAAATGGGTCCCATCTAGTGTAGCCTCAAAAGTAAAATCCTCCCTTTAATAAAATATTAACAGACCTGCCCTTTATATTTAACGGTAGGTCTGTTAATTCTTCTTACCAAAAATCCTTCGATGAGCTGGTTCGAGAAAATTCCGACAATGGAACGTCAGGAATTGCGTGATTTAAAAAAGTATATTGATATAAGTTTTAAGGATTTTTCACGAACATATGGTGATAGTATTGAGTCCTTCTTTGATCCATTACTTTATTTTCTTGTCTGGTTCGAAAAATTATTAATCAATGCACCCTGGCCGCTGATTATTTTTGTAATTGCTGTTTTGGCATGGATAGGCTCCAGAAATATTTATGTAATAGCAGGTACAGTATCTTCTTTTCTTTTAATCGGGTATTTCGGGATGTGGGAAGATACCATGTCAACACTTGCTATTATTTCAATTTGCACTTTGCTTTGTATTTCAATAGGGATACCTATTGGAATATTTATGGCTCGATCTGATCGTTTGCAGTCTGTTGTTAATCCTGTATTAGATGTAATGCAAACTATTCCTAGTTTTGTATATTTAATTCCTGTTGTAATGCTACTTGGTATAGGGAAAGTACCAGGGCTTATAGCAGTCTGTATTTATGCAATACCTCCTATTGTAAGGCTCACTAATCTTGGTATAAGACTCGTAGATAAAGAGGTATTAGAAGCCTCTGAATCTTTTGGTGCAAGCTACAGTCAGAAACTATTTGGTGTTCAAATTCCTTTGGCTTTGCCAAATATTTTTGCAGGTGTAAACCAAACCATAATGATGGCTTTGGCAATGGTGGTAATAGCTTCCATGATAGGAGTGAAAGGACTTGGTGTACCAGTACTTAGAGCTGTTTCAAATCAGTATCTGGCACTTGGATTGTTGAATGGATTAGCCATAGTTGCTTTAGCTATAATATTTGACAGAATATCCCAATCATATGGCAAACGATTGCAAAAACACTTGGAAAGCGAACATGGCGTCTGAAACTAAAGTATCTATAAAGAATCTTTACAAGATCTTTGGGAAGGATCCTGTTGGTATGGTCACCCATGTCCAGAATGGTACTACCAAGAAAGAACTTCTCGAAAAATATGGTTCCGTTCTAGCACTCAATGACGTGAACATCGATATTCCAGCCAGGGGTATCCAGGTTATAATGGGACTATCTGGATCAGGAAAATCAACACTGATACGCCACGTCAATAGGCTCATAGAGCCAACGTCAGGGGAGATTTTTGTAGGCGATAAAAATATACTGGAAATGAGCAAGCTAGAGCTCCGTGAGTTCAGGAGACACACTGCCTCAATGGTTTTTCAGAAATTCGCTCTCTTGCCACACCATACGATCGTGGAAAATGTAAGTTATGGACTAACTATTCAAAACGTCCCAAAGCAGGAAGCAGCAGAAAGAAGTCAGAAATGGATCGACAGAGTTGGACTGGCAGGTTATGAGAAGCACTATCCGAATCAACTTTCCGGGGGAATGCAACAGCGCGTTGGACTTGCGAGAGCACTCGCTACTGATGGAGAAATACTGCTTATGGATGAAGCTTTTTCAGCTCTAGACCCATTAATTAGAACAGATATGCAGGACGTACTTCTTGGTCTACAGGAAGAACTTCATAAAACAATTCTCTTTATCACTCACGATCTTGATGAGGCACTACGTATAGGAGAAAATATTGCAATCCTCCGAGATGGACTTGTCGTCCAAAAAGGAACTCCACAGGAGATCGTTCTGAATCCAGCTGATAAATATGTGACTGATTTCATCAAGGACATTAATAGAGGTAGGGTATTGCGAGTTTCCTCCATTATGGAAAATACGAAATTAAAGAAAGGACCTGAGGTAGAGAAAAATATGATCCTTGAGGATGCTCTCCAGATTATATCTAAAGTTGGTGCTAGTAAGGGCATAGTTACAGAAAATGGGACTCCCATTGGTTCAGTAGAAATCAGCCGTATGATTGATGCTATTGTGAAGCCAGAAGAAAAAACGGAGGAAACATCAAGCTATCACTAGATCTATATTTGGGAATGATTTTAACATTCAAGAACTAAATTTTAATAGTGAACAAATTAGATTTTTTTTGGTGAGGTGAATGATTTTAATAATTCAGATTTAACATTGGCTTGAAAAAACTCTTTACAATAACAAATTGCACGGAAATAATTTTTGAATTAATTCATTATTGGCTTATTCGGGAGAAACCAATCTGTATCCTCAATTAATAAGTTTTTAAGAACCAGTGTCATATTTTAGAGCAGCTCCAATTCTTAGAATTAACAAAAAGTATTCTCTCCAAATAGTTCACAAATTTGCACTGATTTTTAAATCTATCTTCCATTTATTCTGAAAGATCAGTTACAATATATACGGACTCCTATCTATTATTGAGTGCTTCTTTTTATCTATGCTATTTATTTTTTGCACAGAAATATAATGGATAAACTAACTACAATTCCTAACTCCTTAGAAAGCGATATTTTTATGGAACGAGCAGATGATCTCCAGAAAAACATTGAGCATAATATCCGTTGGTCAATGGAAATTTTGCCACAAAATATTGTTAACGCTTCGTTTATCCCTGCGTTTATCAATGAAGTCTATATCACCATGATTCCTGGAGGGGCATTTAGAGAAACTATCATGGCAGCTGAACAGATTCAGCTGATCGGTAAACAGGCTGTTCCCCATATTTCCGCACGCGGTTTTACAGGAACTGGAGACTTGGAAAAGTGTCTTTCAGGACTCCAGGCGGCTGGAATTGAGAGAGCCTTGTTGATCGGTGGGGGTCATTCAGAACCTGCAGGCAATATAAACTGTGTGATGGATATGTTAAAAACAGGTTTATTTGCAAAATACGGAATTAACTCTTTTGACTTTGCCGGACATCCTGAGGGGAATCCAGATGATCCTAATTCTGAATTCAATTTATTAGAAAAATTAAGTTGGGCTAAAGAACATAGAATTTCAGCCCGTATTGTAACTCAATGGTGTTTTGATACTGAGGGTACTAATGCCTGGATTTCAAGACTTCGGCAGAAAGGAGTTAAGAATCCTATACACCTTGGTATCCCAGGACCTTCTACCTTAAAGACACTCATGCGGTTTGCCAAAGTTTGCGGAGTATCAGCCTCGACTGCTGTTTTACGTAAATATGGGTTGAATCTCAGTAAATTGATGTTTGTTAACAAACCTGACAAAATCATTTCAGATTTACGTGGTTACGACCAACTTCATCTTTATCCTTTCGGAGGCATAGAAAAGTCTTCTGAATGGTTAAATGAGTGGCAACAAAAAGATTAATTTTAAGCTTTTAGTTTTGATTATTTTAATGAAATATCTCAATATTTATCAATTTTAAAAAGTCCCAACAAGTATTTCAGTTCTGACCAATCGAGAAATACTCCATATGTTATCACTCTGAAAACTCAAGTTCCAACAACCATAGCATGTCTCTGTCCTCAAAAGTACGTGAAGCAAGAGTGGTTTTCACACCATCTGGTAAACGTGGTTCTTTCCCTTTAGAGACTCCAGTTCTCAAAGCAGCTCAGATTCTAGGAGTAGACATCGATTCTATTTGCGGCGGACGAGGTATATGCGGTCGCTGTCAAATAGTGCAATCCTTAGGTAATTTTTCCAAGCATAACATAAATTCTAAATCCGAAAACATCTCTAAATTGAGTGATACCGAAAGGGCTTACTCTGAACGTCCAAAAAAAAGCCTTGAAAAAGGTCGTCGGCTCAGTTGTGCCACTAAAATTTTGGGTGATTGTGTCATTGATGTTCCGGCAGACAGTCAAGTTCATCAACAAATAATTCGTAAAGAAGCTGATACCTGTGATATTGAAATAATACCTCCAGTTCAACTGTATTACGTCGAAGTATCACAACCCGACATGCATGATCCTTCAGGAGATTTGCGCCGTCTGCGCGAAGCTCTGGAACGTGAGTGGCAACTCAAAGATCTACGTTTCAGCTCTGTTTTGCTTCTGTCACTACAAAAGGAGTTAAGGGAAGACAACTGGAAAGTTACCGTAGCAGTAGATTATCTGAGTCAGGTAATAGCAGTATATCCAGGCTTTAGAGAATCTTTGTGCGGACTTGCAGTAGATATAGGTTCAACTACGGTTGCCGCTCATCTCTGCAACATGAGAACAGGAGAAGTACTGGCTTCTGCTGGAGTGATGAATCCTCAAATTCGCTTTGGTGAAGATTTGATGAGCCGTGTCTCATACGTTATGATGAATCCCGGTGGTGATCTAGAAATGACAAAAGCAATCCGCACCGCTGTCAATGATCTTGCCGTAAATGTTACCACACAAGCCAAACGAGAATTAGACGAAATAGTAGAAGTTTCTTTTGTGGGCAATCCAATTATGCATCACCTTTTGCTCGGAATTAACCCGACAGAATTAGGCGGAGCACCATTCGCATTAACGATTGATGAAAGTGTAAGAGTCCTCGCCAGTGATTTAGATATCAAGCTTCACAACAATACGCAATGTTATGTTTTACCTTGCATTGCTGGTCATGTCGGCGCAGACACCGCTGGGATGATTTCATCCGAAGCACCACATCACCGAGAAGATATAACACTACTTGTAGATATAGGTACCAACGCCGAAATTGTTTTAGGTAATAATGAGCGCCTTCTGGCTGCTTCAAGCCCAACAGGCCCTGCCTTTGAAGGTGCACAAATTTCTTCTGGACAACGTGCTACAGCTGGCGCTATCGAGCGTGTGAGAATTGACCGGGAAACCCTGGAAGCCCGTTTCCAGGTGATAGGTTCTGATTTATGGTCGAACGAACCAGGCTTTGCAAAAGATACGAAAGGAATTGGTATCACAGGAATTTGCGGTTCTGGAATAATAGAGGTTATTGCGGAAATGTATTTATCAGGTGTTCTCAATCAAGACGGTGTAATAAATGGTAATTTGGCCGATAAGTATAAACATATTGTTGCTGACGGACGAACATTTTCCTATATCTTGTTCAATGGGCAAAACAAGATTCAAGTTACTCAAAACGATATCAGAGCAGTTCAGTTGGCAAAAGCTGCACTTTATGCAGGAATCCGCCTGCTTATGGAACGAATGGGAATTGAGACGGTTGACCGCATTCGCCTGGCAGGTGCATTCGGCAGTCATATTGACGTTAAATACGCAATGGCCTTAGGTTTGATTCCAGATTGTGATCTGAAACATGTCAGTTCTGCTGGTAATGCTGCAGGCACCGGTGCTAGAATTACCCTGCTGAATTTTGAGGCACGTAGGGAAATAGAGGAGGTAGTACGAAGGGTTGAAAAAATAGAAACTGCTGTTGAATCTAAATTTCAAGAGCATTTTGTTAATGCAATGGCTTTTCCTCATAAGTTTGATCCATTCCTAAACTTAGCAAAAGTCGTTGAACTTCCAACTGATAATAGCAAGCATGTTGATAAAGACCCAAATAAGTTTCGGAAAAAACGCCGGAGAAGAAAAAGATGATTCAAATCAAAAATAAATTTAGGGAAAATATTTATTTGATCCTAATGTTTATTATTGATACTTGAATTATTTCTGCTTTGGTATATTTTAATATTAATTTTTTAAATACTCTCGGGAGATTAAAATGGCAGCAAATTCAGGACACCGTATGGGGGGAAGAAGTGCTCGCAAAGCGAAAAGGTCATCCACTCTTCCTGAAAGCATTAAACCTGTCAGGCCAGGGCAAAAAGGTGGGCTGTTTAAGCCGTTGAAAGAAAAAGATTTGCCTAAGATACACAACGCAGTTTTGGACGTTCTTGAAACGATTGGCATGGAAAAAGCCATTCCTTCATGTATTGAAGCTTGTACTGCAATAGGATGCAAAGTTTCAGCAGAAGGAAGGCTATTATTTCCACGCTCAGTTGTCAAAGAAAGTTTAGCAAAAGCCGGACGTGACATAACGCTTTATGGTGCATCTCCGAAACACGATATTCACTTGACAGGAAACAGGGTTCATTTCGGTACTGCAGGCGCAGCAGTCCACATACTTGACCCAATCAATAGAGAGTACCGTGAATCAACAGCAGCAGATCTTTTTGATATAGCACGTGTCTGTGATACGTTAGAGCACATTCACTTTTTTCAAAGGTCAATCGTTTGCAGAGACTTAGAAGATGTCCGCGAAATGGATTTCAACACATGTTACGCTTCTATTTCAGGAACCAAAAAACATGTGGGAACAAGTTTTTCATTTCCCGAAAATGTAGAAGAAGCATTGCAAATGCTACATCTGATAGCTGGAAGTGAAAAAGCGTGGCGGACAAGACCTTTTGTGAGCATGTCCGTTTGTCATGTTGTTCCACCTTTAAAATTTGCAGAAGACGCCAGTGCCTGTCTGGAAGCCGGCGTAAGGGGTGGAATGCCTGTTTTACTGCTATCAGCTGGACAGGCTGGAGCAACTTCACCAGCGACTCTGGCTCGTTGTGTTGTACAGTCTGTGTCAGAAGTTTTAGCAGGACTGGTATATGTGAATGCAATCAAAGAAGGTGCACCTGCGATTTTTGGGACATGGCCATTTGTCTCCGATTTACGCACAGGTTCCATGAGTGGAGGCAGTGGAGAGCAGGCCATTCTAATGGCAGCTTGTGGTCAAATGGCACAGTTCTACAACTTACCTTCTGGAATTGCGGCAGGCATGACAGATTCAAAAATTCCAGATGCGCAATCTGGATACGAGAAGGGCTATACTGTTTCATTAGCTGGTCATTCCGGTGCAAACTTGATTTATGAATCTGCTGGAATGCATGCCAGTCTCCTTGGTTGCTGCCTCGAAAGTTATGTAATCGATAATGATATGCTCGGTGCAATTAACCGGACAGTTAGGGGAATAGAAGTCAACGATGAAACTCTGGATCTTGGACCAATTCGTGATGTTTGCCTGGACGGTCCAGGACATTACCTAGGTCATGAGCAAACTCTGAGCAGAATGCAATCGGATTATCTTTACCCTCTGGTTGGTGACCGTGAAAATATCAATAACTGGATTGAACAAGGATCGACTGATGTTATTCAGCGTGCACATCTTAAAGTGAAAGAAATCCTGAAAAGTCATTTCCCACAGAATTGGACAGAAGAAATAGATGAGAAAATCAGAGAAAAATTTCCTGTACGAATACCCAGAAACAGAATGCAACCTAGAAAAATATCATGAAAACACATGCAAAAGTAGTAATCATAGGGGGTGGAGCAATGGGTGTAGGCCTATTGTATCACTTAACGAAAGAGGGTTGGAGCGATGTTGTACTGGTGGAAAAAGGCGAGTTGACTTCCGGATCAACTTGGCACGCTGCAGGCTTGATTCCGCATTTCATTGGTTCATTGAGCATGGCCAAAATTCACTATTACAGCTCTGAACTATACAAAAAACTGGAAGAAGAAACAGGACAAGCAACGGGTTGGCACGGCTGCGGAGCGATACGTTTAGCAGTCAATCAAGATCAAGTAGATTGGTTTCATTATGTGAAAGGAGTTTTGGATCAAGTCGGTGCCGAATGTCATTTGTTAGGGCCTAAAGAAATCAAAAAAGTACACCCTCTCTTGAATACAGACGGTATTTTAATGGGCGCATACACCACGGGTGATGGACACACAGACCCTAGCGGTGTAACTCATGCCATGGCTATTGGTGCGAAAAATCGAGGTGCTGAAATTGTTCGCAATAACAGGGTTATAGACATCAACACTTTGCATTCAGGAGAATGGGAAGTAGTTACTGAACAAGGGAAAATTTTATGTGAACACGTAGTCAATGCAGCTGGCTCGTTTTGTTCTCAAGTCTCTGAAATGGTCGGACTCAAATTGCCGATGGTCAATATGGTTCACCAATACTTGGTAACAGAAAGTATTCCGGAAGTCTCCTCTCTCAAAACTGAACTTCCGGTAGTTCGTGATCCTCGCGCATCCTGTTACTATCGCCAAGAACAAAGCGGGTTGATTATTGGACCATACGAAATGAAGGCTGAAGCATGGGGAGTTAACGGTATAGACTGGGGTTTTGACAATGCACTTTTACCTCCAGATCTTGAACGTCTCGAACCTAATTTACATTTGGCCGCAAAAAGTCTTCCGGTTTTCGAAACCGCCGGTATTAAGAAGGTTGTCAGTGGCCCAATAACTCACACACCGGACGGAAATTTTCTACTCGGGCCTGCTCCAGGATTACGTAATCACTGGATGTGCTGTGCAGCTAGTATTGGGATCACACAAGGGCCAGGATGTGGGAAATATCTGGCGCAATGGATGGTACATGGTCAAACTGAAATCAATGTTAGGGAAATGGATCCAAGACGATTCGGAGATTGGGCTAATGGGAAATATGCACTCGACAAATCAATTGACGAATATGAGCAAATGTATGCCACCCATTACCCGGGAGAATTTAGAGAGGCAGGACGACCGGTAAATACAACGCCGATTTACAAAAAACTTAAAGCACAAGGTGCTGTATTTGCGGAAACTTTCGGCTGGGAGCGTGCAAAGTGGTTTGATAACAAAAGCGAAGGAGAGAAATATAGTTTCCGGCGTAACAATTCCTTCGATACAGTCGCAGAAGAATGCCGAGCAGTGCGCGAAAGAGTAGGACTGATCGATTTGTCATCTTTTACAAAATATGAAATTTCCGGGGAAGATGCAGAAAATTTTCTAGGAAGGATATGCGCTAACCGTCTTCCAAAACAAGATCCTGATATTTCTGGCAAAGGCGGAGTAGCTTTGGTTCACATGCTTACAGAGTTAGGCGGTATTGAGTGTGAAGCTACCCTCACTAGATTAGATAAAAATCTATTTTACATGCTCAGCGCTGCTGTAGCTGAATTACACGATTATGACTGGCTCGATCAACATCTTCTCCCTGACGAAAAGGTCACTATACGAAACGTCAGCAATAAATTCGGGATCTTGGTTCTCACAGGCCCGAGGTCACGGGACGTTATGTCCAAACTGACTGATGCTGATTTAAGCAATGAATCTTTCCGCTGGATGCAAGCAAAAAACATTGAAGTATCCGGAATTCCTTTACGGGCACTACGTGTTTCTTATGTTGGGGAACTTGGATGGGAGCTTCATCATCCTCTAGAAAAGATGGAAGCCCTTTACGACACTTTAATGGAGGCCGGTTCTGAGTACGGAATTGCAAATTTTGGAACCTATGCAATGAATTCACTCCGTATGGAAAAAGCCTACAAAGGCTGGGGCAGTGAACTAACTACAGAAATCACTCCTATAGAGGCAGGATTGGAACGCTTCGTCGACTTTAACAAATACTTCCTGGGACGCGAAGCCACACTTTCCCGCAAATTACTGGGCGTTAACACAAAACTTGTTTATGTTTCAGTCAAAACCACCGATTCGGATTGTCTCGGAAATGAACCAGTTTTGGATCTAGAATCCTCAGAGACAGA
>Ga0208277_1001690_pt1 | contig 12738 bp, 14 predicted proteins | sample ETNtaG_5_FD_185782 | JGI IMG/M metagenome (GOLD analysis project Ga0208277, IMG submission 185782) | Marine microbial and viral communities from oxygen minimum zone, Eastern Pacific Ocean - ETNP201406SV205 (SPAdes) (version 2) | ecosystem: Environmental > Aquatic > Marine > Oceanic ...
ACAATCATGGACGAAGATCTCAACGCATTCGATCAAGTGTGGGCCGCAGCGGGAACACCAAATTCATGCTTTCCCATCTCACCAAATGAACTTCTTAAAATTGCTGGTGCTACTCTTGCATCAGTGAAACCATCAAACACGTGAAAACGGTTGAGGAGAAAAAATGGGGATTTGCGAAAATCAAGTAGTCATCGTTACAGGAGCAGGGCGAGGATTAGGGCGATCTCATGCATTGGAATTAGCCAGACAAGGCGCCAAAGTACTCGTAAATGACCTTGGAGTTGAACGAGACGGAAGTGAAGGAAACGACAGTCCAGCACAACAAGTCGTCAATGAGATCCTTGCCTTTGGCGGTGAAGCTGACGTGAACGCAGCGGATGTTGCTGATTGGCAACAGGCCGAAAGCATGATCCAACAAGCTATCAATACTTGGGGGAGACTTGATGGTCTTGTCTGTAACGCAGGATTCCTCCGTGACCGAATGCTTGCAAGTATGGATGAGGAAGAATGGGATAGCGTCATTCGCGTCCACCTTAAGGGTCATTTCGCCCCTGCCCGACATGCCATTGCATATTGGCGCGACCAAGCGAAAAGCGGAAACGAGATTACAGCCCGAATAGTTAATACCAGCTCAGGAGCCGGATTGATGGGTTCCATCGGACAAGGAAACTATGCAGCCGCAAAAGCAGCAATAGCATTGCTAACCGTCCAACAAGCTGCTGAATGGGGAAGGTATGGGGTTCAGGTCAATGCTGTAGCGCCTGATGCCAGAACCCGAATGACAGAAGGCATCTTCTATTCAGCGGATGATGTTCAAGAAGGAACTTTTGATGAAAAATCTCCAGATAACGTAGCGCCCCTTGTTGCATGGCTTATAAGTCCTCAATGTGACATAACAGGGAGAACATTTGAAGTAACTGCTGGACAACTCAATGTTTGTGACGGGTGGCAACATGGTTCCGTCGCATCAGTTGGAAACAGGAGAATGGAAGCAACGGAAGTCGCTGATCTTGTGCACCAAAGCATAGAGAACACACCTGCGCCGGAAGCTGTATACGGGGCATAACTGTCAACTACTTGCCTCAGAAAAGTTAACATGCTGGTAACACAATTTCGGTAACTCTTAGCAATGATGGTGTTAATGTTATAAACAACTTCAATGCCGTTTGGAGAGAAAGCGAAATAAGCAGATGAAACTAATCACAGCTGTTATCAAACCACACCAGGTAGAAGAGGTTAAGGAAGCCTTGGCACTTTTGGGTGTGCAAGGAATGACTGTCACTGAGGCCCAAGGGTTCGGAAGGCAGGGGGGACATACCGAAACATACCGAGGAACTGAGTACAAAGTAGCCTTTACTCCTAAATCACGACTAGAGATTGTCGTTTCAGACGATGATGCCGATAAAGCAGTAGATGCTGTTCTTGGAGCAGCTCGAACTGGAAAAATCGGAGACGGAAAGATCTGGGTATCAGCCGTCGATCGACTCGTCAGAATACGCACCGGTGAAGAAGGCAACGAAGCACTTTAATAAAACTGCCTGTTCGCTGTGTATCATCGATAAGTAACAGAAATTTTCATGTCCTCACATTGATCGCTAAAGTGGAGGCATAGCTCCTTAAGGTGGAAAAGTGTTACTACAAGAAACCCCAGAACAGCAATCATTTCGAAAAGAAGTCAGAGAATACTTTGCTGACTTAATGACTGATGATGTCAGAGACGCATTACGTGGCGCTCATGAAACCTCACCTGTGCGACGTGAACTTTTCAAAAAAATGGGCTCAGACGGCATGCTAGGCATCGGATGGCCAACAGAATACGGCGGTCAAGGGCGTCCACCAACAGACCAATTCATTTTCTACGACGAATCAGTCAGAGCAAATGCCCCAATGCCATTTGTGACATTGAATACCGTTGGACCCACACTCATGGAAATGGGAAGCGCAGAACACAAAGAATTCTTTCTCCCTAAAATACTTTTAGGTGAAGTCACATTCGCTATCGGGTACAGCGAAGCAAGCGCTGGAACTGATCTGCTATCACTCACTACCCGAGCAGATAGAGACGGTGACCAATGGGTCATTAACGGGCAAAAGATGTGGACTAGCGGTGCCAACGAGGCAGATTACGTATGGCTTGCATGCAGAACCGACCACGAAGCAAAGAAACACAAAGGAATATCAATCATCATCGTTCCCACCGATGATCCAGGGTTCAGTTACACCCCGATCGTTACCGTTGGGCAAGCCACGACAACAGCAACATACTACGACGAAGTGCGAGTCCCTTACAGTAATTTAGTCGGCGATCTACATGGCGGATGGGGACTTATCGCAAGTCAGCTAAACCATGAACGCGTAGGGCTCGCAGCCGTCAGTGTTTTATCTTTCAGACTGTTTGACGATGTCGTCGAATGGGCAGCGACAACCAATATCGATAGTGAGACACGAATTATTGATATCCCATGGGTCCAAATGGACCTCGCAAAATGCAAGGCAAAGCTTGATGCACTCAACCTCATGAACTGGAGAATGACAACAGCAGTCGAAGCTGGAACACTCCAGCCATACCATGCATCAACAGCAAAGGTATACGGAACAGAAAGCGTCGCAGATGTCTATCACCTTCTGCTCGGAGTCATCGGAGCAGCAGGCCACCTCAGAGGAGGAACTCCAGGAGCGATCTTACGGGGCGAACTTGAAGCAGCTGGCCGATCAGCACAAATCAACACTTTTGGTGGGGGAGTCAACGAAATTCAGCGCGAAATTATCGCATGGATGGGTCTCGGCATGAGCCGCGGGAAACGCTAAAGATGAACTTTGACTTCTCGGAAGAACAAAACGCACTCAAAGACCTAAGTGCTCAAATATTTGAGGGAACCTCAAACTACGATCGCGTCGAAGAAATAGAAAAGACTGAAGATAGATTTGATCAGGCAATATGGGAAGAACTAGCGCAAGCAAACCTGCTAGGAGTCGCACTCCCAGAAGACTATGGTGGACTTGGATTCGGACTTCTAGAACTATGCATTGTTCTAGAAGAACACGGGCGATCAGTCTCTCCAATACCATTGCTTCAAACACTCGCAATGGGAGCACTTCCAATAGCTGAATTCGGCTCAGATGAACAAAAGAACATGATTCTGCCACAAGTTATAAAAGGAGAATGTATCCTTACTGGCGCATTCCAAGAATGGGGAATCAATGATCCCTACAAGTCATCACTCAGAGCTGAAGAAACAAACGGCTCATGGTTCATCTCAGGATCAAAACCTGCAGTACCAGCAGCAAATATTGCAAACTACATTATTGCGCCAGCAATAACTGAAACAGGTGGTATAGCCCTCTTCCTCATCTCAACAAATGAATCATCCATCACAGTTGCAAATAGTTCAACAACAAATCGGGAACTACACGGCGAAATTACGTTAAACCAACACCACGCTGAACTGCTCGGAACTGTAAATGAAGGAAAACAGGCATTGACGTGGACCCTTGAACGCATCCATACAGCTATAGCAGCCTCAGCAGTGGGTTGTTGTGCAAAAGCAACAGAAATGATGGCAGAATACACAAGCGAAAGAGAACAATTCGGACGACCACTTTCACACAACCAAGCCGTAACACAAAGAGCAGCAGACTGTTATATCGGTACAGATGCAATGCGATTGGTTCTTTGGCAAGCAGCCTGGAGGCTTGACAGTGGATACCCCGCAGCAGAAGAAGTCCGCACAGCTAAATGGTGGTCCGCAGAAATCGGCCAACAAGTCGTGCACGATGTTCAACATCTCCATGGCGGTATGGGAGCCGATATCGATTATCCCGTCCACCGCTACTTCCTATGGGTTAAACAACTAGAGAATATGCTTGGTGGCGGTTCAGCGCAACTATCAGAACTTGGGAAACTAATTGCAAACAAAGCAAAAGTCGCTGCAGGAGTCGCGTAGCAAATTATCAACATGTACATGCCGGAATCCCATACACAAAAGTTTCCCACCTACAATTCCGCAAGGTACGCATACGCAATCCATCTCTTAAGCAATGCTGTAGAAAAATCTTCACCTCATGAAACAACGTGTTGCGAAGGTTGGGACGTGACCGAAGTAATTGAGCACGCCGAAATGGTCCTCTCCATGGTTGACAACATCAATAAAGAAGACCCATCGACAAGCGATAAACCAGCAACTGGCACGTTCATTGCGAAACTCAAAGGTGATATAGAGCAAAGGTACACAGAGGATGACTTGAACCAGGAAGTAACATCACCATTTGGCGACATGACTCTCGATGAATTCCTAGGCATAATATGGGTGGATACATTCACACATGCATGGGATATAACCGACGCCAGCAGTGTAGATCACGGCATTCCATCAGAAATGGCGATAGAAGCCTACAAAATAATGCAACCAAGGTCTAAAAGCATGCGCGGTCCCGGCAGGTTTAACGATCCACATACAACCACATCAGATGATCCAGTTGAACAATTTATAGCCTTTACTGGTCGAAAATCTGTCAACAGTAACTAATCAATCAACACGAATAAGCTAATTCAAGACCCGACCGTGGCCATTCAATAGCGACCAATGAACCTAACGCAGATTCGGTGATATACGCTACATTGTCCTCCCCACGGCTAAAAGCAACATTCGTTATCAACGGTCCATCAACATGCAAAAACTCATGTGACCCATCTGGTCGGACAACCAAAAGACCATCCCGAAGGGCAGCCACAACTACCGTTCCGTCAGCTTCAATCGCCATAGAATCAAGAGAAGCTAACGTATTCGCAACACACACTCCTTTCCCGTCAGATAGGACTCCCGGTTCGGAAATGTTATACGCCCATAAACGTCCAGTCGTTGTTTGAGCCACGTACAATATTCGCCCATCAGGTGATAAGCCACACCCATTTGGATGATCGATGTTGTCAATAACGCGCTCTATCGACGAACCGTCAGGAAGCGCATAATAGACAGCGCCCTTATCAATTTCTCGTCTACGCTGCTTACCTAAATCAGTAAACCAAAAGCCACCGTGCACATCAAAGACTATGTCATTAGGGCCACACAGTCGGTCACCTTGAAACTCTGAGTAGATACTGACAATTTCACCAGTAGCTAAATTAACGCGGTCAATAGATCCCGTGATATACGAAGATGACTGGTTCGCACCTGTCTCACGATTCATCGGAAATTGCATCCCATTGATTTCAGACCAGACAAAACCGCCATTATTACAAACGTAGATATGTCCATCAGGACCGACAGCAGCTCCATTAGGTCCAGCAGATTCCGGATCATCCCACTCTGCGATAACCTCAATTGATCCATCAGTCAAGACTCGCGTAAGTCGTGGCCCAGCTATTTCAACGAGAATAATGCTGCCATCATCCATTACGATTGGACCTTCAGGAAATTCAAGACCGTTCGTTACTTCAGTTTGTATCAAAGTCATCACAGCACATTAATCCATTTAGTCCTCCACTGCATTTTTCCTCTAGAATCAAACGCATGTTCATCCAAATCAGCGTTCTAGAAAATACTGCAACCATTCATGAGTCTGAAGTCCTTACCTCATTTGAAATTCGATCACTGGAAAATGACCCAAAACAAATTGTTTCGATTATGGGCAATGAATCTTCTGTAGCTGACGACAACCATGTTTGGGTTTCCATAGCATGGGTGCTTCAGCAGGTTGAACACAAACACAACGCCGACTGGAAACAACAATTTGAAAAAATGATTGGTTACGCCAATTCAAAAGGTTGGCTCAACGAAAAGCAAACTCACTTGCAGGCACACATTGAAATTGAGTCATAATCATGATGCAAAAGCTCCGACACTTTAAGAAATGACGAAAGGGTAATTATGAAAATTGATCACCAAAACTTATGGGACCTCGTATTAGAGCGCTCAGAAATCAGCCCCGACGTTGAAATGCTTGTTGATGAGCAGGGCCGAAGGCTAACATTTCTCCAATACCGAGACCAAGCTGAGGAAATGGCTGCTGGACTTCACGAACTAGGTATTGGTGAAGGAGACGTCGTTGCTTGGGAACTACCAACATGGATAGAGACCGTTATCTTAGCAGCGGCCTTGAGTCGTATCGGAGCAGTCCAAAACCCAATCATTGCGATATATCGGGAACGAGAAGTTAGCTTTTGCGCTCGCCAAGCAGGCGCGAAAATGCTGATCACCCCTGGAGATTTTCGTGGATTCAGCTTTGGAGAAATGGGTCAGAAAATAGAGTCCGACATTCCTGAGTTAACTCATATTGCTGTTTCTCCAGATAATTTCCCATCAGGTCTAAAGGAAAGCCTGAAACCGTACCGTGCCCCTGCGAAAGATGAACTTAGGTGGTTATGTTACACATCAGGAACGACAGCAGACCCCAAAGGTGCAAAGCACACAGATGCATCAATAGCTGCAATAGGCGACAGTATGGGTACACGCCTAGATGTCCAAGAAGGGGACAGGCCAGCGTTAGTCTTTCCGTTCCCTCACATCGGAGGATTAACATGGCTTTTTACAGCATTACAAAGTGGCGCAACCTTACTGTGCGATGCAGCATTTGACCCTTCAACGACAACTACGTTTCTATCGTTGGAGAATTGCACGCATCCTGGAGCTGGTACCCCATTTCACATGGCATACCTCGCAGCTCAACGTCAGCAGCCAGAAACGAAGCTTTTCCCAAACGTTAAAAACTTCCCGGGTGGAGGAGCACCAAAACCCGTCCAACTTCATTCTGAAGTCAAAGCTGAATTGGGAGGGTCAGGAATCGTTTCAGGGTGGGGCCTCACTGAAGCTCCGATCCTCACAATGGGTGCAAGTACTGACCCAGACCAGAAACTTGCATTGACCGAAGGTCAAGCAATGCCAGGAGTTGAACTAATCGCCGTTGATGCAGAAGGGAATAGTGTGCCATCCGGTGAGGAAGGTGAGCTAAGGGCAAAGGCACCACAACTCATGCTCGGATACCTAGACGAAACCCTAGATAGCGAAGCATTTGATGAAAATGGATATTTTCGTACCGGTGATTTGGGAATCATTGACGAAGATGGTTATGTCGTTATCTCAGGGCGACTGAAAGACGTCATCATACGGCATGGCGAAAATATTTCAGCCAAAGAAGTAGAGGACTTACTCTTTGAACACGACTTAGTGCAAGATGTTGCTGTCATAGGATTACCGGACGAAACTACAGGTGAACGCGCTTGCGCAGTCATTGCGCTCAACGACCAATCTGCTCCGTTAACTCTTGAACTGATGAGGAACTATCTCAACGAGTCTGGATTGCGACGAAATGCTATTCCCGAACAACTGCAAATTGTTGAGAACATACCGAGAAACCCATCAGGCAAAATCACAAAAAATGTTCTGCAAGATCAATTTAAAGATAGTAATTTTCAGCGTTAAAGGCGTGTCGCTTTAACGAGAGCAGACAAATCAGAATTCTGGATGCCTTGCGGTATCGACAATGCTAATCGGTCAGCAATCCCACTAAAGCGATTCCGAAGTTCTTCACCCACTTGCTCAGCAGTTCCGATGATCGATAACGTAGAAATCTGAGTGTCGTCAAACAAAGTACCAAGCTGATCCCATCGTCCCTCCTTCGTCAATTGACGAAGCTTTGGCTGTAAATCCCCCCATCCATGAGTGTCGAGAACAGGTCGATATGCCGGTGTAGAGCCGTAAAAACCAAGCAACCCCCTGACTATCGTTTCAGCTTCTAGTCTTCCCTCATCGGAGCCATCATGGATGCCAACAATTGCACCGACAGTCACAACAAAATCTTGCGAAGCTTCAGAACGCTTCGCTAACCCTCTAGAAAGATTTGGAATTGTGTGGGTCTCAAGGTGCGACTGAGAGGTAAATGGATGCACTAAAAGCCCATCAGCGACTTCACCCGCCAGTTCCGTCATTTTTGGTCCAAGAGCAGCTAGCCATATAGGAGGTGGACCATGAAGCAAAGGATCAGGTGTAAGCATGGGTGAAGCTAATGTATGTCTTGTCCATTTCCCAATGAAATTAAGAGTTGACTGAGTTTGCCAACTGTCAAAAATAGCTTTGGTAGCCTCAATGATCTCACGCATCTGCCCTAAGGGGCTATCCCACACGCTGCCGTATCGATTCTCAATATGTGGACGAATCTGAGAGCCCAAACCTAGAGCAAATCTACCGTGTGATAATCGTTGCAGATCCCATGATTGATACGCAAGATGCATAGGGCTACGAGGAATAGCTATAGCAACGTTTGTGTATAGCATGCAGTCAGTTAGTTCACCAGCACGAACTAACGGGAAAAAAACATCGCTCTTTCCCTCATATGTGAACAAGCCATCTGCGCCCGCATCAGCTAGGTCTTTAGAAAGTGGACCCATCTGTGTTAAATCACCGCTTAACAGAACATCTATTTTCATCAATTAGTAACCTAGCAGAAAGATAAACGAGATAGATAAGTAGCCTAAGCCAAACCTCTTTTAACGCATTCCCCGCTAAACAGATTCATCGAAATCTTTATCTTCGAGAGGGCGCATAAGAATATCAATAGCTGTCCAAAGCGTCTTTGAACTTGGATAGAACAGTAAAGGCACAAACCCGTACCCTCCTGCAAACAGAAAAACCCATCCACCCATAGGAATATCCGGATACGTAACAAAGAAAAAGATCGCAAGCCCCAAAAACAGAAGAACAAAAGAAAAGATAGTGTTCATGCCAACAGCACCAACCCAATGCCCTTCAATTCTTTCAAACCGAAGATTACAATTCGGGCATCGCTCAACCATTTTCACCCACTTACTGAATAATCGACGTTCCCCACATACCGGGCAAGATTTAGTCAGTCCTCGCCATAGCAAAGAATAGGACTTACTACTTCTCTGAGGAAACTGATCCATTATCACATGGTAGAGGTTCAAGAATCCTGTTAGTTATTCAGACAATAGTTTTACATTTGCGCTCAATCCGCCTATTTTCATAAAGGAGAAAGAGATAGGAGTCCACTATGCTCGCTGCAGTTTTACGCAACACTGGTGATAATGATTTAGACGTAACCGATACGATTCAGATCAATGACCCGGGTCCAGATGACGTTATAGTCAAAATCACACACACCGGTGTCTGTCACTCAGACGTTTCAGCAATGAACGGAACCATACCTCAGCCCGCCCCAGCTGTACTAGGGCATGAGGGAGCAGGAATCATTGAAGAAGTCGGTGAAAATGTTACTGAAGTCGCTGTCGGAGACCACGTCATAGTCGTATGGTCTCCTCCTTGTGGCGGATGCAAATTTTGCATAGACCACTCAAGCCCGAATCTTTGTATGACAGTTCAATTCGGATCAATGATGATTCCGCACTTCAGAGAAGGCGATGTAGATGTTCATGCTATGGCGGGAGCAGGAACATTTGCTGAGAAAACGCTCCTACCAAAGCAAGCAGTGGTAAAAATCGATCCTGACATTCCATTAGATATTGCCTCGCTAATCGGTTGCGGTGTGATGACTGGAGCTGGCGCAGCATTAAATACTGCTAAAGTAACGCCCGGATCCTCAGTCATTGTCTATGGTGCTGGTGGTGTAGGTATCGCCGCCATCCAAGGTGCGCGCATAGCTGGGGCCGCAGAGATCGTCGCTGTAGACCTCAACGATGAGAAGCTTAACGATGCTCGCAGATTCGGAGCCACGCACGCAGTCAAGCCAGAAGACGTCGATGGCGCAAAGTTAGAAATTACCGGCGGCGACGGGTTTGACTTTGCCCTAGAATGCATAGGGCGACCACTAACAATGCGAGCCTCCTACGACGCTATCCGCCGCGGTGGAACCGCATGCATTGTCGGCGTCGGAAGAGCCGAAGAAATGGTTGAGTTTAGCGCATTTGAATTATTCTTCATGGAAAAAACACTAGTCGGCTCATATTATGGGGGAACAGACGTGAGAAGCGATTTCCATAAACTGCTTCGACTCTATAAACAAGGACAACTTGATCTGGAAGGAATGATCACACGACGAATCAAGATTGACGAGATCAATCCAGCTCTTGAAGCTGTTCGAAACGGTGAAGTTATCCGTCAAGTAATAGAATTTTAGTCCGCTCTAAGCAAAGGAAATCGAGTGAATCCTGAGGAACGACTTAGCGCCCCAATAGTACTGGAATATCCCTTTACGAGAACGACAGGTCCCGTGATCGGTGCATTCATGACGGGGTTACGAGAAAAAATCATGCTCGGTATTAAAAGAGAGGACGGAACCGTTCTTGTTCCGCCAACCGAATACGACCCCGTGACCTCTAAAGCACTAACTGAAATGGTTGAAGTCGGCCAAACCGGAGTAGTTACAACATGGACATGGGTTCAAGACCCACGAGACCAATCTCCATGGAATAAACCTCACGCATTAGCAATGATTCTACTTGATGATTCAGATACGCCTTTCCTTCACGCTGTTCTAGCAGAAAGCTCAGACCTTATGGAAACCGGAATGAGAGTCAGAATTAAATGGAAGCAAGAGACGGAAGGGCATATTCAAGACATTGAAGGTTTCGTTCCAGAGAAGGAAAACAATGCCTGAGATCAACGTTCCATCCTCAATTAAAGACCTTGAACAAGTTCAATCAGTGCGAACACCAATCAGAATGGAATATACATTCACACCTGGCGTGGCCGCCCAAACCTATTTGCGTGAATTTGCTAACAAAAAAATACTCGGAACTATTTCACCTGTAGATGGGGCAGTACTTGTCCCCCCAAGAGGGTCTGACCCAAGATACGGTGCGCTTTGTGAAGAGTTTATAGAGATGCCCCACACAGGTCACATTGGATCTTTCTGCGTGACAAATGTTCCTATACCTGGTCGCGACCTGGAGTTGCCGTACATTTCGGCGTGGATATTCCTAGATGGAGCTGACGTTGGTTTCCTCAATCTTGTAGCCGAATGTCCACCTGAAGAGTGCCGGATAGGGATGAGAGTTGAGGCAGTTTGGAAACCAGATGAAGAAATTGGAATGACAGCCGAAAATATTTTGTATTGGCGCCCTACTGGCGAGCCAGATTTACCCTTTGATGAAGCCGGAGTTCGAGGTTGGCACGTACGGAGGGGAGGAAAATCTGATGCGTAAGGTAGCTATTGTCTCCGCAGCAAGCCGACAAGAAGAAAAGATGCTCGATAATGAAGTTGAAATGATGGTGCCGTTAATCTCTGAAGTTCGAGAAGAAACTGGCTTAGATCAAACTGAAATTGGTTTCACATGCTCCGGAAGTTCTGATTTCCTAGCGGGTCAAGCATTCTCTTTCGTGATGACTCTCGACGCAGTCGGACCTGTTCCTCCCATTTCAGAAAGCCATGTAGAGATGGATGGGGCATGGGCTCTCTATGAAACATGGGTCAAATTCCAAATGGGAGTTATAGACACAGCCTTGGTTTACTCATATGGCAAACCATCACCTGGATCACTACAAGATGTGCTCTCCACTCAACTAGACCCATATTATGTTGCCCCACTTTGGCCAGATGCTCACGCCATTACAGCCCTTCAAGCCAGACATCTCCTAGAAAAAGGGGAAATAACGACCCAAGATTTAGCTGATTGCGCGCTTAGAGCAGGAACAGTAGAGAATAAAGAACAATATTTTGAACAGCCGATGTTAGCTAACCCACTCCGTCAAGCCGATTGCCCAACATATGCTGATGGGGGAGTCGCAATGATTCTTGCTGCAGAAGGTAAAGCAGAGGAACTTTGTGAAAAACCAGCATGGATAACTGGCATAGACCACAGAATTGATAGTCATCACTTTGGTGTCCGTAATCTCTCCACTATTCCTTCGGCAAAGAAAGCTGCTGAGAAAGCTGGATTGTATAAAGCGGAGATAGATCTAGCAGAAATACATACCGCTTACACCGTGCATGACGTCCTACTCAGGAAGGAACTGAATCTTCCGCTCAATCCAGAGAAAAGCTCAAAAAACCACCCAATAAAAGCTGAAACCCTCATGGCTTCAGGGCTTCTCCGGATCGCTGAAGCAGCGCGTGCTATATGGAATGAAGAAGCTAATCGAACTCTTGCGCACGCAACTTCCGGACCACTTATGCAACAAAATCTGATGTGTGTCCTATCAGGGGAGAAGGAATAATGGCAGCAGGAGGAGAGTTAGCAGCAGTCGTTGGTGTAGGGATGACAAAATTTTCAGCGACACGCGGAGATGTATCAATGCCCGGTCTTGTCCGCGAAGCAGCTGAGCGTGCCCTCAAAGATGCTGAAATGGAATGGGAAGACATTGATGCGGTTGTCATGGGAAAGGCACCTGACTTTTTCGAAGGCGTAATGATGCCGGAAATATTCCTAGGAGAAGCGCTTGGAGCAGTTGGCAAACCTATGCTCAGAGTCCACACAGCAGGTTCAGTCGGAGGTTCAACAGCGCTTGTAGCCGCCTCACTCGTGCATTCAGGTGTGCATGAGCGGGTTTTAACTGTTGCTTGGGAAAAGCAGAGCGAATCCAATGCAATGTGGGCTCTTAGCCTCAAGCAGCCTTTCCAAGTCTCAATCAATGCTGGAGCTGGAGGATACTTCTCTCCAATTATTCGCCAGTATATGGAAGAGACTCAAGCACCCGAACTCATAGGGTGCATGGTTGCGTTCAAGGACCGACAACACGCACTACTGAATCCATACGCACATCTCCATCAGCCTGACTTAACTTTTGACCAAGTAGTTGAGTCCCCGATGCTTTGGGAACCCATTAG
>Ga0208277_1001693_pt1 | contig 12734 bp, 13 predicted proteins | sample ETNtaG_5_FD_185782 | JGI IMG/M metagenome (GOLD analysis project Ga0208277, IMG submission 185782) | Marine microbial and viral communities from oxygen minimum zone, Eastern Pacific Ocean - ETNP201406SV205 (SPAdes) (version 2) | ecosystem: Environmental > Aquatic > Marine > Oceanic ...
GACACAAAAATTGAAAATGTCAAAAGCTAATTATTTCGAGCGTGATATGAAATTATGATAAATCTGAACGGGACCAGCGCAAGCAAAGCTATGGATACTTTTACCGACCAGTCCACCATAGCTGTTGCGATCCAACGTGTTTGTTCAAAGCCTAAAGGACCCATTACGATTTCATTAAAAAAATCAATGTTATGATCACTTCCAAGCAGGCTTGTCATCATAAACGAAAAAGAAATAAAGAAAAACAGAATGGTATCCAGAGTTGAGCCAATCAACGTGGAAACTAATGGTGCACTCCACCAAGTCCCATGTCTAAGCCGATCAAAAATTGTCACGTCCAATAGCTGAGCGCAGAGAAATGCTGTGGCAGATCCAATTGCTATTCTGAGTGTAACAGCTGGAGCCGTAAAGTCGGGAGCTATTTCTATACTAATTTGTGTGCCGACTAGAGAGCATACAATACCAACAACAAATCCAAAAAAGACAACCCTCCGCGCATCTGCAGGACCATACATTCTGTTGATAAGATCAGTAACTAAAAATGCAAATGGATAGGTAAACGCTCCCCAGGTGAGCCAATTACCTATAAAAAACTGTACTAAAATATTAGAGGCTACAACAATCGCAGCCATAGCAAAAATGCCAGGAAAAAGCTTGTTCATTTTATATTCCGTTTTCTCAAGGTATTCGGAGACTTGGCCCCTGCAAATAAGAGACGACGATTACTTAATCCCGTTTCAATCTATTAACAAGCAGAATTAATTAGAATTAATATCTGGTGCATTTAAGACTGCAATACACTGTTCTGGTATACGTTTGAGTGTAAGTGGAGGCTTTGGTTTTGGCTTTGGGGCATTCGGGTCCCTCTTTGGTGGATTTAGAATATTCTTTACCCACTTTTCTGCTTCATCGCAGCCATCACCTAAAGGCGGAGGGTGTTGGTTTACACACTCGCTAGCATCATTTGGACACTTCAACCTCACATGGAAATGATAGTGATGGCCATACCAAGGCCTAATTTTTCTAAGCCAATCTCTATTCCCTTTTTCATCCTTACACATTTTAACCTTCGCACCTGGAAAAACAAAAATTCTCTCAACGCGTGGGTCGCTAGCTGCTGAGCGCAGCAACTTATGGTGTTCTGTTGTCCAAGAGTCATTAACATACGCACCCCTTGATTTGCGTAATGAAATAGAACTGATATTTTCACGCTCTTTTCTTGTCAGGTTCAAATTATTTGCCGGCAACATCCAAATATCAACATCTAATCCAGTTTGATGACTGGCATGGCCAGATACCATTTGCCCACCTCTAGGTTGTGCTAGATCACCTATATAGAGTCCTTTCCAACCCTTTAATTTAGCAGCTTTTTGTGAAAGCTTAACTAAGTAATCCAATAAAACGGGGTGGCCCCAGTTTCTATTACGTGAGAGACGCATTGCCTGCCAAGTTGGACCACTTTCAGGTAATACTTGACCTCCAGCTAAGCATCCAAACGAGTAACCGCCTATTGGGCTCGATGGTTGTTTTGATGGTTTGGAAAACTTACCAAAATAATCCCTTGCCTCACCCGGAGAGTTTTGGCTGACCGATGCCGCAAGTAATGGAACCGATGCAAAACTCAAGAATATAGCAAGATTAAAAAAGCTTATTAATTTAACTACTCGTCTCACCATCCGCATCAACCCACATCAAAATAATTAAACCAATGATAAAAAGTCCTATTAGAGGAGAAACACCAATACGGGGACTTTGCGTAATTGCTGTTACGATCCCAATTAATGTAGGTGCTAGAAAAGCTGTCGCACGCCCCATTAAACCGTATAAGCCAAATGCCTCGGTTGCTCGCTCTATTGTTGTATGCCTGACCATCATGGTGCGGCTAGCAGCCTGCATAGCTCCCCCAAAACCGCCAATTAAAACACCACAAATCATAAAGATGGTATCAGGTAACGTTGATCCATCTTCTAATTGAACTCCAAATAGGGAATTAGGGGTCATTGCAACAATTGTTATGCAAACAATGATCATTACATAAATACAAAAAGTAATAACAGGCTTCGGACCCAGCAAGCTATCTGCTTTACCACCAAGCCAACTAAAAAGTGCAGCACCAAGAGCTGCAATTATTCCAAACACACCTAGCTGAGTTATTGTCCAATCAAGGACAAGTGCTGCATATACTCCACCAAAACTATAGAGCCCGTTCATCGCATCTCTATAAAACATCGAAGAAACAAGATAAGCGCTCATGCTACGCCTGGCCCGTAGACCCTTTAACAATTGAACTAGGTCTCGAAGCCCTTTACGGACATTAATCTTATCTAAAAGAGCGGGATCATCTTTAATATTCCTAAAATATGGTATTGCGAAAATAACAAACCATATCGCTGCAAGCGGCCCAACAAAGCGAGTACCCTCCATTTGTTCTGGATCTAAAAATCCAAAAAGTGGCTCAATTCCCAACATAAATGTTTTTCCATTGGGCTGTTCGACTAAAAATAAAAGGGCGATAGCGAGGGCAAAAACGCCGCCTAAGTATCCAAACCCAAATCCTGAACCGGAAATTTTTCCAATCTCACTTTGACTGCCCAGGGTTGTTAATTGGGCATTAGTAAATATCAAAGCAAACTCAGTACCGATGTAACCCAGCGCAAAAAAGTACAGCATAAGGGTTAAATTGGATCCATCCGGAACACCCACCCATGTTCCCAAAGCACCCAAAATCAACATTGCAGAAAAAACATAGATCCAAGGCATACGGCGACCAGATGTATCTGCAATTGCTCCCAAGATTGGAGCGCTAATGCCTATAAATAGGCCGGACGCAGAAAGACAAATCGACCACATGGTCTGAGCTTTTGCTTTAGACACCTCTGTCTCCATACCTGATGCAATAAAGTAGTCTGCAGCTACGGTTGCAAAGTAAGGCGCAAAGAAGAACGTCAGCATTAATGTGTAAAATGGTTGGCAAGCCCAGTCATAAAAAAACCAGCCCCAAATACGCTTACGTTGTGACATTAGCAATCTCCAAGATAACTCGTATCACTTAAACATTATTTACTAATTTATACCAAGTTATTCTTTATCTGGCGGCCATGGACGATTATTTTCAGCTTCAATCCAACTCGCAATCCACTTTGGTATTTGAGGTCGCTCTAAATTTACGCCCAACGCCTTTATCACTTTATCAGGATTTATAATTCCAACACTATCAACAAATGCACTTCGATAGACTATATGACCAGCACACTCACCATTTTTTTTCCAAATTGATTGCTCAATATAGAAAAACCGGTCGTCCCAACATAAACCTCTACTACGCATCTCAAAACGTTCAAACACCCGGATACGCCTACGATATCGAACCGAGGCGCCAGCCATTGGCATACTCCAACGCTTTGTTTTTAATAATGTAAGCAAGCCACAACGTTTGGCAAGAACGAGCCTCCCTAAATCGTAAAGGGTAAGGGTGCGCCCATTATTTAATTCCAACCATAAATCTAAATCCCAAGGCCAACATACATGATGTGAAATATGAAATTCACCCAAATTTATTGGCCCAGCATTTCTATTTACCCAAAACTCTTTAGCCATGCGAATTACTGGGTACATTTTAGGAGTGCCATTCTAAACTATACAAAAATATCAAATGATTTTTGCTGACCAATACCGAATACGCGCTTGTAGCGATTAATTTCTTCAGAAGGTCCCATAGCTTTGTTTAAATTATCGGATAGTTTTACCGTCGGCGTTTCATTAGCTTTGATAGGTTTGCAAACGAGTGAAAAAGCATCTAGCGACCCATCTGAAACCAGCCCTCGGAAGTCATTTGTTAAGTTTGTTCCCCAGCCAAAAGAAACTTTAACGCGTTCATTAAACTTTTGGTGTAAATCTCTTATTGTAGGTGTATCCAAGCCGTCAGAGAAAATAACCAACTTATCTTCAGGGTTTTCTCCCTTGTCTTTCCACCAAGCAATAGCCGCCTCAGCACCCTCAACGGGATCACCACTATCAATTCGTATACCCGTCCATTGTTTCAACCAGTCAGGCGCTCTTTTTAAAAAAGCCTCTGTACCATATGTATCTGGTAAGATAATTCGCAAATTTCCATCATGTTCCTCATGCCAATCAGCTAGAACTTGATATGGCGCATTAGCAAGTTCCTCATCACTTTTAGCTAAAGCAGAATAAATCATTGGAAGCTCATGAGCGTTAGTTCCAATTGCTTCGATATCTCGTTTCATAGCAATCAAACAATTTGAGGTACCTATAAACTTATCCTCTAAGCCCTCTAACATTGCCTGGACAGCCCAATCCTGCCAAAGAAAAGAATGTCTTCTGCGCGTTCCAAAATCCGCTATTTTTAACTCTTCAATATCTCGTAAATTTTCTATTTTTTCCCAAAGCTTAGTCATTGCGCGCGCATACAAAACTTCTAATTCAAATTTTGCCATTTTATTTAAAACAGCCCGGCCTCTCAATTCCATCAAGACTGAAAGGGCGGGGACCTCCCAAAGCATGACTTCAGGCCACGAACCTTCAAATGTAAGTTCATACTGGCCAGCTTTTTTTTCTAAGTGATAAGGAGGTAATTTTAGGGTTTCAAACCATTCCATAAAATCAGAGCGGAACATCTGTCGTTTCCCGTAAAATGTATTACCCCGCAACCAAGTACTTTCACCTCTCGACAAAGATAAACTACGTATATGATCGAGCTGTTCCCGTAACTCACCCTCATCTATGAGTTCTGCTAGCTTTATATTCTTGCTTCTGTTTATCAGACTAAATGTAACAGAGGTATCAGGTTTATTTCTAAAAATTGATTGGCACATCAGTAGTTTATAGAAATCGGTATCCAATAGTGACCTTACGATCGGGTCAATTTTCCACTTATGGTTCCAAACGCGCCTAGCGATATCAACCATTAAATCAACTCCACTCCACTCTCGCGCATCGCAATTCTCGCTTGCTCAAGCGATCCATTTAGGTCTATGGCTCTACACATCCCCTCAAAAACTGAAACGTTATATCCTAACTTAGCAGCATCTTGCGCAGAATAATTTACACAGAAATCAGTCGCTAAGCCAACCAAATTAATTTTTTCTATTCCAAGCGATTTGAAATACCCATCTAACCCAGTTGCAGTTGTTCTGTCATTTTCAAAGAACGCCGAGTAACTATCGATCAGCGGGTTCGAACCCTTTCTGATGACTGCATTAGCTCGGTCTGAATCTAATTTACAATGGAATTCGGCACCCTGGCTACCTTGAACGCAATGTTCAGGCCACAAAACTTGATCTCCATAAGGCATTTCAACCACATCAAGTGGATTTTTGCCCTCGTGGCTTATGGCAAAGGATGAATGACCTTTTGGATGCCAATCTTGTGTAAGTACAACACATTCGTATTTTTTCATTTCCTGATTGATATCAGAGATAATCTCGTTACCACCTGCGACTTCTAATGCTCCAGCTGGGCAGAAATCATTTTGAATATCTATTATCAAAAGTGCTGTTTTCATTATCTCAAGTCATCAGTTTAATTTTACTAAGTACTTTACAGACCTCTACAAAGTAGAATTTAAAGCCGCCACAATAGCATCACCCATTTGCTCTGTCGTTACAGGGTCAACCCCCTCTTCACCAAGCAAATCAGCAGTTCGATAACCATCTGCAAGAACGCTTTCAACAGCTGCTTCCAAACGATCTGCTTCTTTACCCTCATCAAAAGAATATCTAAGCGCCATTGCAAAACTTAAAATACAAGCAATTGGATTTGCTTTTCCTTCGCCAGCAATGTCTGGCGCAGATCCGTGGACTGGCTCATATAGTGCCTTAGGCCGGCCATTAGACATCGGAGCTCCAAGAGATGCTGAGGGCAACATTCCAAGTGAGCCTGTCAACATTGCTGCAGCATCAGATAATAAATCACCAAACAAGTTGTCGGTCACAATAACATCAAACTGTTTCGGCCAACGGCATAACTGCATAGCTCCCGCATCAGCGTACATATGGGAAAGTTCTACATCCTGATAATCCTCATCATGGACTTTCTGGACAACTTCACGCCAAAGAACACCAGATTCCATTACATTTGCTTTCTCCATTGAGCAGACTTTATTGCCCCGTCGTCTTGCAAGTTCGAATGCCGAACGTGCAACGCGGTCAATTTCACTTTCAGTATATCTTTGAGTGTTTATGCCAACACGCTCGTTACCTTCTTCAATAATGCCGCGCGGCTCACCAAAATAAATTCCAGAGGTAAGTTCGCGAACAATCATGATATCTAGTCCAGACACAACTTCAGTTTTCAGTGAAGAAAAATCCGCAAGAGCATTAAAGCACTGGGCTGGCCGCAAGTTTGCAAACAAGTCCATTTCTTTGCGCAGTCTCAGTAATCCGCGTTCTGGTTTTACACTGAAATCTAAATCATCATAGTCAGGCCCACCAACCGCTCCCAGCAAAACCGCGTCAACTTCTTGAGCTTTTGCTAAAGTAGTATCGTGCAAAGGCGTCCCATGGGCGTCATATGCAACTCCACCAACAAGATCTTCAGAGACATCAAAAGCCAGACCCAAGGTTGTACCATACCAGTCAATAACCTTGCGAACTTCTTTCATTACTTCAGGGCCAATTCCGTCACCAGGCAAAATGAGAATGGATGGGTTAGTCATTTTAAGTATCCTTACAAATATTTTAAATCAAAGGTTACGATATATTTTCTCGATTTTTGTTACATCAAATATAATGCTTACTCAAAAATTTATTTGATCATAACCAAGGCTGTTCAATCTCTAATTTTCTCTCAAAGGCTTCTATACTCGATGATTTTTCCATCGTTAAACCAATATCGTCCAAGCCATTAAGCAAGCAATGTTTCTTAAATGGATCAACCTCAAATGAAAAAACGTCCCCATCAGAAGATGTTATCGTCTGAGCTTCTAAATCGACTTCTATTCGAGCATTCGATCCTTTTTCTGAATCATTCATTAAAATCTCAACTTGTTCTTCTGGCAAAATAATAGGCAACATTCCATTTTTAAAACAGTTGTTAAAGAAGATATCGGCAAACGACGTAGACACGACAACCTTGATGCCAAAATCAGATAACGCCCACGGCGCATGCTCACGAGAGGATCCGCAGCCAAAATTATCGCCAGCAATTAAAATACTGGAGTCCCTATACGCTGGCTTATTTAGAACGAAATCTTCAACTTCTGATCCATCCGAGTTATACCGCATTTCTGCAAATGCATTAACGCCTAAGCCTGAACGCTTTATAGTTTTTAAAAATTGCTTTGGAATTATCATATCCGTATCGATATTCACCAAGGGCATTGGTGCGGCAATACCACTAAATTTTTCAAACTTTTCCATCAAATCATCTCCCGCACGTCAGTTAAATGCCCTGTGACCGCTGCTGCTGCTGCCATGGCAGGCGATACTAAATGCGTACGCCCCTTGTAGCCTTGCCGGCCTTCGAAGTTACGGTTTGAAGTTGAGGCGCACCGCTCACCTTCACTTAATTGATCTGGGTTCATTGCTAAGCACATCGAACACCCAGCTAAACGCCATTCAAAACCTGCTTGCTTGAATATATCAGCCAATCCCTCCTCTTCGGCTTGGGCTCGCACGAGGCCCGAACCAGGAACCACCATGGCACGCATACCATCTTTTACTTTTTTGCCTTCAAGAATTTTTGCAGCAGCACGCAAATCTTCTATACGACCATTTGTGCACGAACCGATAAAAACAGTATCAATTTTTATGTCTGTCAATTTTTGCCCAGCAGTAAGCCCCATATAATCAAGCGATCTTTTTACAGCCTCTATCTTACCGCCTTGGAAGTTTTCAGGTGCTGGAACAATTTCAGTAATTGGGAGTACATCTTCGGGAGAAGTTCCCCATGTAACAACTGGGGCGATATCATCACCATTTATTTCAATTATTTTATCAAAAAAGGCACCGTCATCAGTAAATAATGTCTTCCAATACGCTACTGCCTGTTCCCAAGCCGCACCTTTAGGAGCGTGTGGACGCCCTTTACAATATTCAAAAGTTTTTTCATCAGGTGCAATCAAACCAGCACGAGCACCTCCTTCGATCGCCATATTGCAAACAGTCATTCTGCCTTCCATTGAAAGATCACGAATAGCTTCTCCACAGTACTCGATAACATAACCTGTGCCACCGGCAGTTCCTGTTGCCCCTATGACAGAAAGGGTGATATCTTTAGCTGTAACACCTGGACGTAGCTTGCCCTTAATTTCAACTTTCATGTTTTTTGATTTCTTTTGAATTAGGGTTTGAGTTGCTAAAACGTGCTCAACTTCCGATGTTCCAATTCCATGCGCCAAAGCTCCAAAAGCGCCGTGAGTTGCAGTATGACTATCACCACAGACAACTGTCATGCCAGGTAATGTCCAACCCTGTTCAGGCCCGACTATGTGAACAATTCCTTGGCGGATATCGGACACAGGATAATAATGAACCCCAAATTCTCGCGCATTTTTGTCAAGCGCTTCAACTTGAATACGGCTTTCTTCATTATCTATACCTCCCTCCCTATCAGTAGTTGTTGGAACATTGTGATCTGGAACAGCAATTGTTTTATTCGGCGCACGAACCACACGGCCAGACATTCTCAACCCTTCAAAAGCCTGTGGGCTTGTTACTTCATGAACAAGATGGCGATCGATGTATAATAGACAAGTTCCGTCATCTGCCTCATGAGCCACATGTGCATCCCAGATTTTATCATAAAGTGTTTTAGGAGTGGTCATATTACTCTCCAGTGTGTTGAAAGTTTAAACTGGTAGGTTATCGATCAGTACTCTAAATTACGATGACCCATAGACTGTAAAGTCTTGAAAAATCGCCAAGGCAATCGAGCGCGATCATCGATATCAAAAATTTGTGTCATGTATGCTGATTAATCTTTTAATAAACAACTATCAAGTCAGTAAAGTCTAAATAGTAACAAGTCCTCGTTGACGACTTATTTCAACGCATGCTAAAACATAAATTAGTAAGATTAAAAATATTAATGAGGAGGGCAATATTCTGACACTTACTGTTGACGCAGGTAACACTGTGATTCAGCCGGCGAATGATAAATCAGCCGAAGAGACAACAAGCGAAGTGCTGTTGGCTCGAATTTTAACCTCACTAGAAAATGATAAAGCAGAAGATATTGTGCAGATCGATCTGCGCGGAAAATCTTCTATTGGCGATTACATGATTATTGCATCAGGCAGGTCTTCACGACAAGTTTCCGCTATTTCCGAAAAGCTTGTGGATAATATAAAAAAGGATTTAGGTCGCTCCAGCAAAGTCGAGGGCAAAGGTGCAGGAGACTGGGTTCTAATTGATACTGGTGATGTAATCGTACATGTTTTCAGGCCCGAAGTTCGCGAATTTTATCAATTAGAAAAAATGTGGCAACCTGTCAGTAAATAAGTCAGAAAGTTCTTTATGAAAATTTCAATAAGCGCGATTGGGCGACTTCGAAATTCACCAGAAAAAGAACTTATAGATGATTATTTATCAAGATTTTCGAAGCTTTCAAAACCTTTTGGTCTTTCTTTAAACCCAGTTGTTGAAATTGAAGATAAAAAGGGCGGTGGACCTATGTCTGAAGCCAAGTTATTAATGAAAAGCTTTCAACAAAACTCAAAAATAATTGCTCTTGATGAAAGAGGTGTAGTTTTGTCCTCACTGGAGTTTACCAAATATCTTTCAGGCTGGGCAGCTGATGGTGTTGGGTATTGCCATCTCGTCATTGGTGGAGCTGATGGGCTGGACAAAAGTTTACTTGATAAAGCAAATTTAAAGATTTCATTTGGAAAAATGGTCTGGCCACATATGCTAGCCCGTGTCATGATCGCCGAACAACTATATAGATCAGCAACTATCCTTGCTGGAAGTCCATATCATAGGGAGTAACCAATGCGTAACTTGTTTCTAATTTCAATAACCTTAACTTTGGCAGCCTGCGACGTGCCATTTGTGCCCTTTATGTAGAAATATATATGGGTACGATTGAGAAAACTTTTAACTATCTCTAAAAATCAAAGACGTACTTGTTAGAGTGAAAATTTAATGCCACCTGTAGTTTTATGCATCTTGGATGGATGGGGTTTATCCAAAGATAAGGTTAGCAATGCCCCATTGCTAGCAAAAACACCCAACTATGATCATTTATGGCAAACTTGCCCAAAAACAAAACTTTTAACCCATGGATTGGATGTTGGATTGCCAAAAGGCCAAATGGGAAACTCAGAAGTAGGGCATATGAATATCGGTGCCGGCAGGATAATCTCAATGGATTTAGGTCAAATAGATTTAGAGATAGAAAATGAGAATTTTTTTGAAAATAAAATTCTTCTTAAACATATCCAAGACATTAAAAAAAATAATAGTCGCGCCCACTTAATGGGCTTGCTTTCCAATGGTGGTGTGCACGGGCACATCAATCATTTGATTGCATCAATTCGGCTATTCCAGTCTCATGACATTCCTGTAATTCTACATCTCATTACTGACGGACGTGATGTTGCGCCACAATCAGCAATAGAATTTATTAATGAAGTAAACCCAATTTTAAGTGATAAAGTTCAGGTTGGAACAGTAATTGGTCGCTACTACGCGATGGATCGTGACAATCGCTGGGAACGTGTTGAATTGGCTTACAATGCAATAGTTTTTGGGAATAGTGACCAGAAAACATCCAATACCGAATTGGCAATTAAAAAGTCATATGCGGCTGGTGTTTCAGACGAATTTATTCTTCCAACTGTTATTAACCAATACTCAGGAATAAGAAGAAATGATGGGTTTTTTTGCTTAAATTTCCGAGCAGACCGAGCCAGACAAATTTTGAGTGCAATTGGTGATCCAAATTTTTTAAAGCTAGAAATTAAGAACAGACCCCAGCTTACAAACTTAGTTGGAATGGTTGAGTACTCGGATAATCATAGCACTTTCATGTCTACCTGCTATCCAAAACCAAAAATTAAAAATACTTTAGGAGAATGGGTGTCACTGGCAAAGAAAAAGCAATTTCGATTGGCCGAAACTGAAAAATATCCACATGTCACATTTTTTTTAAACGGGGGTAATGAGAAGCCTTTAACCGGGGAAGCTCGAAATATGCCTCACTCGCCTAAAGTGGCGACATATGATTTAAAACCCGAAATGTCCTCCGAAGCAGTGACCGAGGCTTTGGTTGACGCCATTGAAAGTAATTATGACCTTATAGTTACCAACTATGCTAACCCAGACATGGTAGGTCATACTGGAAATTTAGATGCGGCAATTCAGGCTTGCGAAGCCGTTGATAAAGGTATTGGACGTTTGGTGGGAGCACTTAAAAAAGTAGATGGAACTTTATTTTTAACAGCCGATCATGGTAACTGTGAAGTTATGACTGACCCTTTTACTGGAAACCCTCATACGTCTCACACTTTAAATCCAGTTCCTGCCATCTTGTTTAATGGACCTAAAAACAAATCTTTATCTAATGGAGGTCGCCTTTCAGATATTGCACCTACAATATTAGAACTTATGAATTTAAGACCACCACCTGAAATGACAGGAAATTCTTTATTATGTTGATTGAAAATATTAAAAATAAAACGGTAATATTACTGATTATCATATGCAGTTTTTTCTGTTCAAATTCAGCGGTTGCTCAATCTTCAAAAGCACTTGAAACCATCTTCGCCATAGAAGCTTTAGATCTAGCTACCGCCAATCTTAAAAATTCAAAAAATTCAAAAAAAAGAATAAAATCGCTTAGCCAAGCCATTCAAAGTTATGAAGAAACCTTAGCTATTTTAAGGATTTCTGTGCGTGATTTAACTTTACAAAAATCCCAAATTCAAAATGTATTAGATCAGAATGAAAATGAAATTATGGAGCTGCTGGGTGTTTTAGCCACAATTCAAAAAACACCAATAGCTGGCCAGATGCTTCACCCGAGCGGACCTCTCGCAACAGCAAGAAGTGGTATGATTATTTCAGATATTGTTCCAATATTACAAGAAAATGTGGACCAACTAAGAGACCAGGTAATAGTCTTAAAACAATTATCAGAAACACAATTTAAAGCACAATCCTCGCTTCAAACAGGTTTGTTGGAGCTACAAAAAGCTCATAGTACTTTAGGGCGTGCTATAGCAAACCAGAAAGACTTACCGAAACGTTTTACGGCTGACCCAGAGAAGCTCAAAATACTTTTAAAAGCTTCTAGCGATTTGGAGACTTTTGCAGCATCAGTTCAATCTATAGCCCTCAACGAACCTTCTGTTTCTCTACCTTCTGTACGTGACAGAAAAGGGAATTTGAACTTACCGGTAAGGGGAAAGCTTCTACGCAAATTTAATGAAGCTGATGCTTCTGGAATAAAACGATCTGGCATAATTCTAGCGACTGACCCTAGAGCTATTGTTATATCTCCAACAGCAGCCACAATAAGATATTTAGGGCCTCTTTTAGATTTTGGAAATGTAGCTATCTTAGAGCCACAGAACGGATTATTATTTGTTTTTGCGGGAATGGACACTGTATATGGTGAGATCGGCCAAGTTATTCCAGCATTGTCACCCATAGGGTTGATGCCCAGTCAATCGGGTGAAGTTGACAAAATTTTTAAAACTCAGGCTAATATTTACTCTGGGAAATTATCAGAAACGCTTTATGTAGAGGTGAGGTCTGGTGCAGAAACCGAAA
>Ga0208277_1001696_pt1 | contig 12727 bp, 8 predicted proteins | sample ETNtaG_5_FD_185782 | JGI IMG/M metagenome (GOLD analysis project Ga0208277, IMG submission 185782) | Marine microbial and viral communities from oxygen minimum zone, Eastern Pacific Ocean - ETNP201406SV205 (SPAdes) (version 2) | ecosystem: Environmental > Aquatic > Marine > Oceanic ...
GATGGGTCGGAGGCGAGGGGAGAGGTTGAAAAGAGGGTGGAGTCCGCGGCGGCGAGCGCGGTGGCCGGAGTGGCGGCGGTGGGGGCGACGACGGCGGCGGAGGCGGCGAATCGCGCGCCGCCGCTCTTGGTGACGACGCCGACGCTGGCAACGCAACCGAGAGCGGGTGGATTGGAGGCGCCGGGGACGCGGAAGGAATATTTTCACGATACGAACGCTCCGTCGGTGCCACCGGCGGCGTCGCATCAGCACGCGCCGATGCACGCGTCGCCGAAGTATCAGATTTACGAACCGGCGCCGCGGTACGACCGCGCCGTCGATCCCAACACTGGCGAGCGAGAGCGTTGGATGGCTGGCGGTTGGCGTGGGCGAGCGGGAGGTGATGAGAGACCGCGCGGGGTGACGCAACAAGAGGTTGATGAGGCGCGATCGCGGTTATTGGAGCTCGAGAGAGATGCGAGGATTCGCGCAGAGGTGGCGGCGGCGGAGGCGCTCGCTCGTCAACAGCAAGCCGAAGCCGCGAGGCTATCGGCAGAGAGCGCTCTTCAACAAATGTCTCAAGCCGAGGCTGCAAACCAGGCGGTTCGAGAGGCAGAATACGCCGCCGCGGAAGCGAAGCGAGTGGCGTACGTGGCGGCTCAAAACCAACTCGATGCGGAGAGTCAGTTCATCTCCATGCTCCCGCTCGACAACGCGGAGACATCCATAGAAGCTCACAGACGAGTTTCGGAATTGGAAGACATTCAACGTCGCATCGCTGAGCATGAACGTGCGGCTGAGGAGCACACGCTGCGACCGGATGACAGGAAAACTCTGGCGTCGCCGCAGCAGCAAGCGTACGCTCCGCCGCAGCAAGCGCAGTACCAACCTCCGTCGCCCCCGAGGCAACAGTACCAATCGCCACCGCCGCCTCAGCCAGTGCAACAGTACCAACCGCCACCCCAGCAGCCGGCGCAGCAGTACCAGCAGCCGCAACAACAGCAGTACCAACCGCCACCCCAGCAGCAGCCGCAGTACCAGCAGCCGCCGTCACAACCGGTGGTGCAGGCGCATCAACAACCCCCACCCCAGCCGCAGCCGCAATCACCGCCATCCCAACCGCAACGCGCACAGGCAGAGATTGAGTACACGTCTTCGCCCTCCAACGTCAGAGATCGAGCGGCGGCGTTCGGACGAGTCACCATCAAGCCGAAACCTGCGTCGCACGCGGTCGATGCGAGAGCACAGACGTATTCAAACACTGGAACCTCGATGACGAACGCAAACGCGCACGCTTTGGCTCAAGTGATTCGTCAAGAACGTCCCGCGCGGCCCGCCACTGCGGAGCCCAAAGCCGAGGAGGTTGTCTCGCAGGGCAAGGCGGAGACGTCCGAAGACATCAAGCGTAAGATTGACATACTCGAGCGTCTGGCGAAGAGTCGCGGTTTGATCGCTTAGTTCTCGGTTGTACATCGTATTTCTATCATCACGTTCTTCTATCGCTTTCTATCTATCGCTTTCTTCTCGGCGCTCCGCCCTTGTTCGGTTGCATCTTACCGAGGACGGAGTCCATGCCTCGTCGTTTACCTCGAGAGTGTCCCTTGGCTTGCTCCTTCCAGGCGTCTTCCGCGGTGAGACCTTCCTCGTCGCCGTACTCATCCGACGTGCGAGCCTTACCTAATCGTTTCATGGATTTGCTCTTCGGCTCGGACGCGTCGAAGAAAGCTTCTCGGTTACCCGTCACGCGCGCCTGCTTCGTCTTCTCCCGAGCCTTTTCGAGTTTCGCTCTCTCCTTCAGCGACAAGTCAGCCTTGGTCTCGCGGCCATCCTTGAAGGCGGTGGCGTGGAATTCATCCTTCGCGGCATACATCTTCGGCTCGTTGGGTTCGTCGTCGCCGGCGGCTTCCTCGTCTTCGACCAACTCAAAGTGGTCCTCGAGCATTTCTTTGCGTGCACTCTTATCCATCTTGGGCGCATTCGGGTGAAGCATCTTGAATGTTTCGTCGTCTTCGTTGATTGCGAATCGTTCGTCTTTGAACATGGCGGCGAAACGATCGTCTTCGAGTAAACTGCCGCCCGGGGCGACGGTGCCGACGTCGTCGCCATCCTCGTCCACGTTCTCCACGCCTTCTTCCTCTGCCGCACCCAAACGCGCGGCAAGCATCGCGTTGACCTTGGGAGCCTTCTTCTTGACGGTGATTCTGCTCTGGCGTTCCTCTTCGAGCTTCTCCTTGACCTTCTTCTTCTTGAAATCGTCGTAAGAGAAAGGTTCGGCGATGGCCTTCGCCTTGCCGTACAGGCGATTGTCCATGAAATAACCGTGCATGTACGCTCTGAGCATCTTCGTACCGATCAAGTGCGTCAAGTGGAGCTTCTCCAACTCCTCCTTGGTGACAAATCTGTAATCGTCGTACAAGGTCTCTTGCGTTTGCTCCTCCATCTCCTCGGTGAGGTTTTCGAGGAACGAGCACCACTTGGGCGCGGCGCCGAGAGAGGGCGTGAAAAAGACGCTCATCTGCGTGTGATCCATCGCCATCATCATCAGACCGGTCTTATCCCACATGCACAAATCGTTAATCTCGTATCCTGGTTCGATCGACGTGTACGGATCCCCCGTGCGTTCGTCCCAAATCTTGAGAATCTTCTTATCCGTGGACACCACTCGGCGAGAGCCATCCACCGACGTGTGATACTTTAAATCTAAAATCGGAAGCCCGTTCATCTGATCCTTCACGCGAAGCGGTCGAGAGCTTCGAAGGTCGTACAATCGTATGATGCCTTCCTCGTTCCCGACCGCCATCTGCAACCCGTTCGGGTCGAAACGAAGCGACGTGATCCCTCCCTCGCCTCGCTCCGAGCACTGAATCGCCCCGCACGACGTCCTCGCGCGCAAATCAAAACACTCCAACTCCCCGTCCGCCGACCCCGCGGCGAACAAACCGTGCGTCGGAGAGATTCCACACACATTCAATTCATCGCATCGACTCTCCAACGGTTGTAAAAACCGTCCTTGCTCTAAATTTAACCTCCAAACCTCGTTGGAGCTCCCCACCACGCACAGGTCCCCCGTCCAATCCGAGTAACACACGTCCCGCCCTTGTTTCGGCGTTCGCGTCTGATAGTAATTCCCAAACTTGGCGTGAAACCGGATGGACCGATCGGCGCATATGAAGGCCAATTTCGAGTAATCATCGCTCAGGCACGTGAAATCGACAATCTCCGCGTCCAGGTGTCGACACCACTTCATGCTCAGTTGGCTCAGGTCGTAACACTTCACCTGCGGCGGATGCAACCCGCTCACGATCAAGTACTGCCCATCGCTCGTCACCTTACACCTCGAACTCGACGTGTTAAAGTTTAAATCCTGCACGAGCTCGATCCGTCGCTGATACTCGACGTTTTTCCGAAGTTTGCGCTTGGACTTTTCCAGTTTCGCCCACTCCGGGGCGGCGCGCGCCGCGGACACCTCGTACACCTTGACGCCGTTGAGTTCGCGCAGTTTGATGGCGCTCTCATCGAGCGACGCCATTCCGTCCGACCCGTCGCCCGTCCGGTCGTTCGGACGCGACGCGCGCGCGAAATGAGGACGCGCCACATTCCGGGGCGGCGGCGGCCCGCGCGCTCGAGCTCGAGCTCACACGGGCGAGAATGTCGGGGAAGGATTCGTTGAACAATGATGAGGCTTTAATTACACACCGAACGACGACGCGAACGACGCGTCGGAGACCGATGGACGCATTTCGCGGCTAATCGTCGTTGATCTCGACGCGATCGTTGCCCCAGAGTTTGGTCCCGTGGTCCTGGTACCGGCGACACGCGGCGAAGTACATGGCGTACGCGCCGACGCCGATCATCGCCCCGAGCGCGTTTCTCGCCAAGGGTGACCCCAATAACGCGAGCGGGTTCAACGTTTCGACGGGTAAGATGCCGCACCCTTGCAACATCTCCTTCTCGCGCACGGTGTACTTACCCGGAGGAAGCAAAACCTTCGTCCCCGCCTTTAACGCGCCCAACTTGGGATTCAATCGCTCGACCTCGCTCTTGGAAATTTTTCTCGGATTGATGATGTCCTCGAGCGTCTCCCCGCCTCGACACGGATACACGCGAGGTTCGTTCACCCCCTTGATCCCATCGATGATCTGTTGATCTCTCTTGCTCAACTTTTCCGACGGGAGAAGAATGGTCGTCCCCGGCGCGAGCGCCTCCTCGCCCCCGAGACTCTTGTTGTACTTTTTCACGTCCTCGACGCGCATCGAGCGCTTGGAGGCGATGGATTCCAGAGTATCTCCCTTGCGCACCGTGTACGGCCGCATCGCGCACGTCGCGACGCCCGGCGCGCGCGTCCTCGGGGCGAATCGCGTCGATCGGCCCAGCATTCCGTCCCGTCGACCACCGCGCGCGGCGACGCGAGCGCCGAGCGCGAAGACCCGCGCGTCCGCACATCGCGCGGTGAAACTCATGTGATTCTCCGTTCGCGCGCGCGCGTCGATGCGAACGACGCGGACGACGCGAGAGGCGATGAATGCGGTCAACTCGACGATCTTCGTGAAGGGAAAAATGACTTCAACGTCCCGCACTTCGTGGCCGTCTCGCGACGACGACGCGTCCGAGATGTCCTCCTCGGACGACGGAGACGATGCGTCGGATTCGGGGGAGGATTTTATGCGCGGCGCACGGCGGAAACGGTCGCGCGAGGAGGCGATTTACGGGTCATTTCTCGAGGACATGACGGAGGTGGGCGGAAGAGGACGCGGCGGGGACGACGACGACGACGACGCGTACGGTGGACGGGGCGGGCTCGGGTCGTCGCGAGGGGGATTCGGGGCGTCGTCGTCGAAACCGGTGGCGTTTCGAGCGGCGAGCGGGAGTGGGTTGGGATTCGCGCCGGCGAGCGGGACGAAGGCGAGCGGCGGCGGCGGCGGCGGCGGCGGCTCGTACGCCGGGTTCGCCAAGGGCGCGACGATGACGGGAGACGACGCCGTGCGCGGCGTGGGAGGCGATGAAGATGATGGTCGATCGATGGATTCGGAACCCGAGGCGCGAGACGACGAGGAAGACGACGACGAGGATGACGACGACGACTTGTTGCCCTCGACGTTTGGACAGAGGTGCGCGCGAGACGATGAAGACGATGACGCGCGCGAACGAGCGAACGACGCGGGGGAGAGAAGACTGACGAGTGAACGCTATTTGTTTTTCACGACGCGTAGACTCGTCGCCGGCGCCGCGGAGCGTAAGCGAATGGCCGAAGAGGAACGTAAGAAGGCGGCGGAGAAACGCAAGGCGGAAGAAAAGGCGGCTCGGGCGAGGAACAGAGAGAACGAGCGCGCGTTCGCGGGCACGAGTTCTCGAAGGGAAGGTGGAGGGAGACGAGCCGGAGCGGAGGACGTCGGTTCGTTCGAGAAACACACCAAGGGGATCGGGATGAAACTGTTGCAAAAGATGGGTTACAAGAAGGGCGAAGGTTTGGGTAAGGGCGCGAGCGGCATCTCTCGCGCACTGGAGACTCAGCTTCGACCCAGAAACATGGGCATGGGTTTCAACAACTTTAAGGAGAACGTCAACGACCCCACGCGCACGACGAAGCGCGGAGACGAGGACGAAGAGGATAGCGAAGACGAGATGGATCTCGACGAGGCGACCAAGGCGCGAGAAAAGGAGAAAAAGGCGCGAGAGCAATCGATGTGGAAGAAGCGAAACGAGTTGCGTCGTCAGAAGCGTGAATACAAAACGGCGGAGGAGGTTTTAGCGGAGGAACAAGAGAATGGCTCCCCGGCGCAGACGTTGGAGAGGCTTAACATAATCGACATGCGAGGGGCGCACGCCACCGTCGTCAAGGCTGGTGAGCTCCACAAATCCGTCGCGCGAACGGAGGAGGAAGATCTGATGCTTCCAGAGCTTCAACACAATTTGAAACTCGTCGTCGACTTGGCCGAGAGCGATATAACGAAGCTCGACGGCAAGATTCGAAGCGAAAAAGATACTCTGGAAATCTTGCGTCGCGAAAAGGTGCGCTTGTCCAAGCAAGCCGCCGCGCACGATGAGCTCGCTGCGCGCGTGAAGAGCGCGCTGGCGCTCGTCGAGAAGTGCAATGCCGCCGCACAATCGTGTGGTACGACCGAGGAATTCGGTACGCTCACCAAGTCGTGGATGGAAGTCGTCAAACAATTTCCCAAGGAATATTACGGACACCGTCTCAATCGCTTGGCGCTCTCACACGCGACGCCATACGTCCGCTCCATGTACAAGGATTGGGATCCAATGAGCGATCCGACGCGTGGATTAGAAGAATTGAAAGTGTGGCGATCGTTACTGTCGCCTGAATTCGTTCCTGATGAGTATCAGGCGGTGTTTGACGAAGATTCTTACGAAGACTTGCTCCGCGATCCGATGCTCGCGAGACTTCGGCCCGCCATCACGTCGAAATGGGATCCGACGGAGGCGACTGAGATTTTGGATTTTGTCGAGGCTTGGTCCGGCGTTATACCTGAAGCCCTGAGTCGCGAAGTCACTCACGCGTTGGTCCTGCCGAGGCTTCAACGCCGCGTCGGCGAGTGGGAACCGACGAAGGAGCACGTCGCGCTCCACGTGTGGTTCCATCCGTGGTTACCCCTCCTTCACAAGAACCTCAAGGATTTGTATCCCTCCATTCGTCAAAAGTTCACGGTGGCTCTGACGATGTGGGAGGCGACCGACGAGAGCGCTCTGACGCTTTTGAAACCGTGGAAGCAGGTGTTTGAGCCCAAGGACTGGTCGTCGCTCATGCGGCGTTGCATCACGCCGAAGCTCGAAGAAGCCCTGGCGATGCTTCAAATCGATCCATCCAATCAAATCTTGGATTCACTCAAGTCAGTCTTGAAGTGGGAGACCATGCTCGGCCCCGGCGCGTTCATCACGATGCTCGAGCAACACTTTTTCCGCAAGTGGCACGCGGCGTTGCACAAGTGGCTCACGTCGAGCAACGTCGACTTGGACGAAGTCGCCCAGTGGTACATGGGATGGAAGACGGTCTTTTCCGAAGAGCTTCTCAGTCACGAGCGCATGCGCGCGCAGCTGAACGTCGCCCTGGACATGATGAATCAAGCCGCCACGGGCGAGGGCGTCGTCGTGCCCGGCGTTGCCGCCCCGCAGCCCGCCGCGCCCAAGGCGAAGGAGCGTCAACCCGCGCATCCGACGGACGAGAGCACGATGACGCTCAAGGAAGCGATCGAAGAGTTCGCGAACGCGCACGAAATAGACTTCATTCCCAATGCCTCCGGCCGTCGACACGACGGTTTAGCCGTGTACTCGTTCGGCGGCGTCAACGTCGTCGTCGACGCCGCTCGCAAGTCCATTCGAGCCTCCATCGGTGGAGACTGGATTCCCGTTAGCTTAGATCAACTCTTGGAGCGCGCGCGCGCCGTCAAGAGATGAAGATTTAGCGCATTGATTAGCCGTTCATTCAATATAGAACCGTACGCATTCTTTCCACTTTCCAGCTTTGCGCGCAGCCGTCGGCCTCAGACCATGACCGACCAGACCCCGTCGACGTCGTCCGCGCTGGACGAATCGCGGCCCGCACCGCCGGTGCGCCGTTTCGTGCGCAACCAGGTGAGACTCGCGCCCTCGAACTCGAACTCGAACTCGACCTCGCGCGCGTCCGTCCCGTCCCCGCCGGCGCTCCGGGGACACCGAGAGAACCATTCGAGCTGACGAGACCTCTTCGCGCGCAGATACCCGATGAGATCGCCAACGACGTCGAACTCACGACGGCGATGAAGGTTTTACCGGAGAATTACGACTTTGAGGTGAAGAAGACGGTGTGGAGACTTCGACAGGCGAACGTGAAGACGCTGGCGCTGCAGTTCCCCGAAGGTTTGTTGCTGTACGCGACGACGCTGGCGGATATATTTCAAACCTTCGCGGGCGTTCGAGACGTGGTGATCCTCGGAGACGTCACGTACGGGGCGTGTTGCGTGGACGATTACACGGCGGAGTCGTTGGGGTGCGATTTCTTGGTGCACTACGGACACTCGTGTCTGGTGCCCGTGGACGTCACGAGGATGAAGTGTTTGTACGTCTTCGTGGACATTTCCTTTGACGTCGGACACCTATGCGCGTGCGTGGAACACAATTTTAAGCCGGGTTCGAGCTTAATCTTAGCGGGGACAATTCAGTTTGCGAGCGCGATTCAGGAAACGAGGACTCGGTTGGCGGAAAAGTACCCGTCGCTCGCCGTGCCCCAGGCGAAACCTCTGTCTCCGGGTGAAGTCCTCGGATGCACCGCGCCGGTGATCGAGGACGCCAAGGACAGAGACGCGATCGTGTTCGTCGCGGATGGACGATTCCATCTCGAGGCGATCATGATTGCGAATCCGACGGTGCCCGCGTATAGGTACGACCCGTACCAACGCGTTCTGACTCGCGAAGAGTACGCCCATAAAGAGATGCGTACGGTGCGTAAGAGCATGGTCGAGCGCGCCAAAGACGCGAGATCGTTCGGCATCGTCTTGGGCACGCTCGGTCGCCAGGGAAATCCCGCCATTTTGGAACACTTGATGTCCCTGATGCGCGTGAAGGGTCGCGAGTACGTCGTGTTTTTGATTAGCGAGATGAATCCGGCCAAAATGGCGTCCCTGAAGGGCCTGGACGCCTTCGTGCAGATCGCGTGTCCGCGTCTCTCCATCGATTGGGGCGAGGAGTTCGAGCGACCGGTGCTCACGCCCTACGAGGCTGAGGTGGCTCTCGATAACGCGGAGCCTTGGTGGTTGAAACAAGGTGTCGCCCCGGGCGAAGAAAACACGCCCTATCCGATGGACTACTACGCCAGGGACGGTGGGACGTGGAGCAGTAGCTATCACAAACAGACGAGCAAGAGCGGTAAGCCCAAACGCGCGCCCGTGCGCATTGAACTCACGACGTGAACGCGTCGCGAGCGCGAGCATTTATTTAGAACAGTTGTAGCGACGCATAGCACCCTAGGCGTACACGAACCACATTCACGCGTACGCGCATTATCATCATCTCACGTTTTCATCGCTATCGCTATTCCTATCGCTATCTCTGCCATCGTCTCGTTTCGCGTTCTCAGTCGTCTCAACCGTCGCTCGCCCGACTCGTCGAGTACCTCACCGTCTCCCCATCCCTCGCGCTCACGAGATCCCACGTCCCCTCCCCCACCGCGTGCACCTGCAACACTTCCCCGAACCACTTCGAGTACACGTACTGCATCGGCACCGCCCCCGTGTCCCCGTCCGTGCGCTCGCTCACCACCCCCGCCCGCGACTCCCCCGTCTCGTCGTCCCGCGCGCTCTCATGCAGCGCCGCCAGCGTCCTCGCGTACGCGATCTCCCTCGACACTCGATCTCCTCCTCCCCGTCCGATCATGCTCCCCAGATCGTCCACGACGACCAATCGCGGCTGTTCGCTCGCCGGCGCCGCGTGTCGAAAACACGCCAACGCGCGCACGTCCTCGTCGTCTCGCGCGTACTTGATCCCTATCCGCTCCAGCGCCCGCGCGTCCTCGCTCGAGAGCTCCGCCCGCGACGCGTGTATCCTCGCGCGATCCATCGCGCCGCGCTCCGCGACGTACAGCACGCGCGCGCGAGGATGCGCGCGCGCGAACCGCGCGCACATTCGAAGCAACATGGTCGTCTTCCCGCACGTCGACGGACCGACGAGGACGCATCGCGTCGATCCGGGCACATCCAGCGCGTTCTCGGCGTCGTCGCCGTCGTCGCCGTCGAGCGGGGCGGTGAGCGCGCGCGGACGCACCATGACGACGCGCGCGCGCGAGAGTGACGATTTGATTTTTTGATGTCGATGGATGAACGAAACGACGTCGACGGCACGCCATGACGCCCGCGGTGACGTCTCGCGTGGAGACGCGCGGCGACGACGCGACCGTGGATGCAGTCGACGTCGACGTCGACGCCGCGAACGGGCTCGAGCGCGCGGTGGTGGAGAGTAAAGCGAAGTGCATGGCGCGATTGAACGCGCGCATGGGCGTCGACGACGGTGAGGGCGACGACGACGAGGAGGACGACGACGAGGAAGAGGACGAGGAGGCGTGACTCCGTAGACGGCTTGTAACGAAGGACTCGCGCGGTGGACGCGCGAGAGGGATCATCATCGCGATCGCGTTCGCCGCCGACCGACAGCGATCGTCGCGCGCGCCCACACTTTGTGACGCCGCGCGCGACGCCGCGCGCGCGCGAGGGACGAAGGGGTGGAAACGCGCATGTCGGGTCTCGGACGAGGTCGCGCGTCCGCGCTTCCGCACTGGATGACGCGCGAGGGCGATGGGCGCGGACTCGGGGACGATCGTCGAGGGACAACGACGACTGGCGGCGCGGACGCGAGCGCGAGCGGGGAGTGGGAGACGCACGAGGCGCCGGATGGACGGACGTATTATCACAACTCTCGAACGCGAGAGAGCACGTACGAGAAGCCGGAGGCGTTGATGAGCGCGACGGAGCGCGCCGAGGCGTCGACGCGCTGGCGACGGTTCTCGGCGGCGGCGGACGCGAGCGGGACGGCGAGGACGTATTGGGCGCACGACGTCACGGGAGAGACGACGTGGGAGACGCCGAAGGAGATTTTGGCGGTGTGGGAGGCGGTGCGAAGGGCGGAGGGACGTCGATCGGGGGAGCGGGCGACGGAGACGGCGGAGAGGGAGGACGCGGGACGCGCGGCGGAGACGGGAAGCGCGGGACGCGCCGGGTCGATCGAGGAGGCGAAGAGTGCGTTTAAGAAGATGCTCGCCGAACACGGCGTGCGAGCGTCGACGAAGTGGGACGAGGTGACGCTTCGAACCAAGTCGGACGCGCGATTCTCCGCGTTGCGCACCACCGGGGAAAGGAAGCAGTGTCTGAATGAGTATCAAATGGCGCGGGCGAAGATCGAGCGCGAGGCGAAGAGAATGGCGGAGAAGAAGGCTCGCGAGGCGTTTAAAGCGATGCTCGAGGAGAGAAGGGAGAGCTTGGGACTGACGTCGAGCTCGAGACTGCAACATGACGGCGATCTCGAGGAACGGTTGCGAGACGATCCTCGGTGGCGCGCGGTGACGGATCGACGCGAGCGCTCGGAGATGTTTGAAGATTTCACTCGAGATTTGCGAATCAGAGAACAACGCGAGCGTCAAGAGACGCGAAAGAAGCGCATGGTGGCGTTCAAGGATTGTTTGATGGATGCCGGCGTCGCGGCGGATACCTTGTGGAGAAAAATTTACGACGTCGTCAAGGATGACGCGCGATGCGTCCAGTGCGAGCCGCTGGATAGATTGGAAGCCTTCGAAGAGGTGATTCGCGAAGTCGATCGCGAAGAGGACGCAAAATTCATCCGAGAGCGCAAGATGCGCGCGAGACGTGAACGCAAGAATCGCGAGGCGTTCGTCGCCAAGCTCGAGGAGTATCGAGAGGACGGCGTCATCGCGCCCAGAATGTCGTGGAAATCCTTCTACCCGCGCGTGCGGCGAGATCCGACGTACGCGGACATGTGCGAAAACGTCGAGGGATCTCGTCCACGCGAGTTGTTCGAGGACTTGATCGACGACATCGAGGAGGACATCGAAAATAAGTTGGACGACTTTGAGGATTTATTGCGAGACGGGTACAAGGCGCGAGAATTATTCGGCGACACGACGTGGGAAAAGGCGGAAAAGCTGTATCGACACGACGAGGCGTGGAAGAACGCGCCTCGCGAGGAAGCGCGCGAGATTTTCGTCAAATTTATCGCCAAGGTGTTTCGACGGGAACAAGAAAAGGAGCGCAAGCGTCGCGAGGGCGGAGGCGACCGCGACGACGCCTCCAAGCGTTCGCGACGAGACGGGGAGCGTCGTAGTTTCAGTAGGGATAGCGACAGGGATTGATTGATTGATTGTAATTATGATTCAGTGATACGTAGAATTCAACAAACTATGTTCGCTTGTGAAACAGACGATTCGCTGACGTTTTAAGGCGGTGACCCATCCGCGCCTCGCTTTGCCTTCGAAACGCGCTCTCTCAAACGCGTTCTCGACTCAACTAAACGGTGGTTGTTTTGCTTTGCTCACTCTCCTCTCAAGTCATCTTCTTCTTCTCTTCTCTACTCCATACCACGCTGCCCATGTCTTTGGCCGTACGTTGTAATTTCTCGCTCTTTAACAGATACCGTGATGCTTTTCTTTCTTTCTTTCTTCTTTCAAAAACTTGTCGTCGCTCGCTCTACTTTACGAAAAAGTAAAACGATCGCTTAGTCGTAACGATCGATCTTGATTTGCATCGGTCGGTGCTCCAACTCGACGCCGTTGAAACCTTGGATCGCCGCTTGCGCTTGCTCGCGGGTCTCGAAGAGCACGGTACCCCAACCCTTGGAGCGGCCCGTATCGGCGTGGCACACGGCGACGGCGTTGACGACGTTGCCGACTTGTTGGAACACTTGACGAAGGTCCTCGCTCGTCGTCGTCCACGGCAAGTTACGAACGACAATTTGCAAACCACTGGAGTTCTCCGGACGAGTCTCAACGCGCGCGCTCTTTTGACCCGCGCCCGGACGCTCGACGCGCACGATGATGGATCGGCCTTGAATCTCCGAGTTGTGCATTTGTTCGATCGCGTTTTGCGCCTCCTCCGGCGTGGCGAAATCAACCAACGCCCAGCCCTTGGAGCGACCACCGCTCTGACGAGCGACTTCACACTGCACGACAGTCATACCGAACGTCGCCGCGTGAGACGTGAGCGTCTCCTCCGTGGTCTCCCACGCGAGGTTCCCGAAGAAGCATCGGCAGCCG
>Ga0208277_1001697_pt1 | contig 12726 bp, 10 predicted proteins | sample ETNtaG_5_FD_185782 | JGI IMG/M metagenome (GOLD analysis project Ga0208277, IMG submission 185782) | Marine microbial and viral communities from oxygen minimum zone, Eastern Pacific Ocean - ETNP201406SV205 (SPAdes) (version 2) | ecosystem: Environmental > Aquatic > Marine > Oceanic ...
AAGTATTTGCATCCTGATCTCCACTTTGACGCCATACCATTTCAGCATATTTATAAATCATCATTGTAGGAATGACTTTAACCCTTAATGCCTCTGATAATTTTTGATTTTTATCAATATCAATTTTAATTACTTTTCCCTTATCTCCAATAGCTGCAGCTACATCCTTTAATACGGGATGCATAGATTCAGAGACCTCATCATTCTTGCTATAAAAAGCTAACAATAATGGTAATTTTTCATCAATTAATTCTCCAAACTTAGACATTAAAAAAATTTTTAATTTTTAAAATATTAACAAATGTAAAAGATTTTGTCTAAAATCAAAGTTTTGCTTTTCTTAAAGTGATTACAGTAATCTCTGGCCATATACCTACTCTTCCGGGATAACCAAGATAACCAAAGCCTCTATTTACATTTAAAAATTGCTTATTTTTTTCATAAATACCTGCCCATTGTTTGTATTGCCACTGTGATGGACTCCATTTAAGAAAACCTGGAATCTCAATGCCAAATTGGAATCCATGGGTATGACCACTTAATGTTAAATGAAATTTATGATTATGTTTTAAAACCTCTGCATCCCAATGTGAAGGATCATGCGTTAATAAAACTTTAAAATCCTTTTTGCTAATTTTTTCAACAGATTTATTTAAATCCCCTGCTTTTTTAAAACGTCCTTTTCCCCAATTTTCAACTCCCACAATGGCAATTTTTTCTCCATTTTTATCTATGTATACAGAATCATTGTTTAGCAAAGTCCATCCCATTTTCTTTTTTGATGATAACATCAAATCCATGTTAGCTTTTTTAGCTTCTTTATTTTTCCAATCATAATAATCTCCATAATCATGATTTCCTAAAACTGAAAATATACCATCAGAAGCTTTTAAAGTTGAAAAAAGTTTAACCCAAGGAAGAAGTTCTTCTGATTTATTATTGACTATATCTCCGGTAAATAATATCACATCAGATTTCTGATCATTTATTAAATTTATTCCATACTCCACTTTTTTAGGATTATCAAAACTTCCACAATGTAGATCTGAAATCTGAGTAATTTTAAACCCATCAAATGAAGATGGAAGATCATCAAACTCAAGATCATATGATAAAACTTTATAATTATATTTTCCTTTATACATTCCATAAAGCATAGCTGAAAAAGGAATACTAGCTAAAATAATAGCAGCTTGAGAAATAAATTTTCTTCTCTCGGGAAAAGAAGTTTGATTATAATTTAAATTGTTTTTTGTGTAAGAAAATAGAAAATGAAAAACCCTAGTTACATCTTCTAAAAAAACAACAGAAATAAGAACTAATTGAAAAACAGATAGAGCTAAAAAGAAACCTATATAAAAACTCATTGAGTGAGTAAAACCTTGGAATCTAGCATAGGAATAATATAATAATAGAGCATAAATAATTGAAACAAATGAAATGTATATTCCAATTAATATTTTATTTTGGGTCGCAGTTTTTATTGCTTGAAAAGCATAAAATTGAGTTATAAATAAAAAACCAAAAAATATTACCCAGCGCATATCTATATTAGACAAAAATAATTGCGAAAGTATAAAATTATTTACTTAATTAGAACTTATATTTTTTGCAATTTCAAGAGCTTTTCCATCTGAAAGGCTTGCTACAAAACACGTTGAATTTAAAAGACTTTCATATAGAGTATCTCCTTTAAATTTTACCCCCTCTGGAACTAAGGATAAAATAAGTTTATCATAGGCTGTAGGTTTATTTTCAAAATCTCTATAAGCTGCAAAAACAAATGCTTCTAATAATTCTGTAATAGCCTTGTAACCCAAAATTTCTTTTTTCACAACTTCTGGAGCTTGATAAACTTTTTTAATACTAACATCAATTATATCCTTAACCTGTGCTTTATATTTACTCTTTTCTAAAAGAGCTTTAGAAAAAGTCCCTTCTAATATTTGAGTTTCATTTTCCGTGAAAATTTTTATAGAATCTTGAATTAAACTGTTTATAGCAATTGCTCTTAAATAACTTAGCCTATGAGGTTTGTCTTTAAGTTTTGCATATTTTTTAGTATCCAAATCATTTTTCACCAAATTAATAAGATATTCTAATGCAAATTCTTCAGAAATCCATCCAAGATTTATTCCATCTTCAAAATCAATTATTGTATAACAAATGTCATCAGCAGCTTCTACTAAATAAGTGAGTGGATGCCTTATATTTTGATTACCATTTTTTAAAGACAGTTCATCAATTAATTCGTCAAATTCAATTTTTTGAGCTTGAAAAAAACCATATTTTTTATCCCTAACATGATCTGTTGGCTTTATCGGAAGACTTGCTTTTGGATATTTTATAAATGCTCCTAAGGTTGCTGCACTTAATCTAAGTCCACCAGGAATTCCCTGAAAAGATTCGGTTAAAATTTTAAATCCATTGGCATTACCCTCGAAATCACAAAGATCTTGATATTCTAATTTTGAAAGTCTATTTCTAAATTCCTTGCCATTACCTTTATTAAAAAAATGTCCTATGGATTTTTCTCCACTATGTCCAAAAGGAGGATTCCCAATATCATGAGCTAAAGAAGCTGCAGCTGTTATTGCACCAAAATCATTGGGATGATAGCCTAATGATTTTTCTAAATGTGGATATTTATCTAAGATCGATCTCCCTGCTATACGTCCTAAACTTCTACCTACTACAGATACTTCAAGACTATGAGTTAATCTTGTATGAACAAAATCTGTTTTTGAAAAAGGTATTACCTGGGTTTTATCCTGTAAACTTCTAAAAGCATTTGAAAAAACAATTCGATCATAATCTACTTCAAACCCAAGTCTTAAATCATCCTGGTTAATTCTCAACCTTTTTATCTTGTCCCCATGACGCCTTAATGATAGAAGTGACTCCCAATCCATAAAACAAATTTAACATTCTAAAATAGAATTTAAGCCAGATTAGTTTAGACTTTTTAATAAGGTAATCTGTTCAGTTAATTATTCTTTTTTATAACTCTTAGAATATTCATCAATTAAATTCAAAATACTTTTTAATAAGTCTTTAGTTTCCAATAAAAGATTAAAATATAAAGAGGTGTTTTTCGGACTTAATGCTTCTTTTCTTGTTAAACTAATTTGTTCGCTAATCCTCTCATTTATATTATTTCTTAATTGCACTAACTGACTCATAACTATAGTAATTGTTTCAAACCTTTGATCTTTAAATACCTCTATAATTTGATTTAAAAGATTATTAAAACTCTCGCTTATCTCTTTTAAATCTTTTAACTGATTAAACCTTAATTTTTTATGCTGATTATTTACGTGCTTAAAACTTTTCTTTGAAATATAATCTAAAGATTCTGCAATATCAGTCAGGTCTGCAAGAATAATAATATAAAAGTTACTTCCTCTAACGCTGGTTTCATCCAAATTTTTAATAAAATAAAATATATTATCTCTTAAATCTTCAATTTCAGAATTTAATTTTTTAACTCCTTTTTTAGTTCTTTTAAGTTCCTCGCTATCCTCTTTTGTTAAACCATTTACAACAGTTGAAAAAATCTTGTCAGATCTTTTTAAAACCTTAATTATATTATCAGAACTCTCTGAAATTATCCCCTGAACAGTTTTACTTTCTGACTTTTTCAAGCTATCAGGATCAATTTTGGTATTTTGCATTCTTTTATGATAAAGAAAGTTTCTAACTAAAATTGAAACAGTTATAATTAACATTATAGGTATCATTATTTCTTTATTCCAATTCATCAAGAAAACAACAATTCCGGAAGCAACTAGTGCCCCAAAAGCAGTTAAAAACCAACCTCCTATAACATTTAATACCCCAGCAACTCTATATACAGCACTCTCTCTACCCCAAGCTTTATCTGAAAGTGATGTGCCCATGGCCACCATAAATGTTACATATGTAGTTGAAAGTGGCAGTTTCATTGAAGTAGCAATTGAAATTAAAATTCCTGCTACCATCAGGTTTACAGAAGCTCTTATCATATCAAATGCTGGAGCATCAATACTTTGATCTTTTGTCAAAACTTTTCCTTGAACTTGATTAAAACTTAGTTCAATTTTGTTTTGAACAACATTTGGAAGAACATTAAAAACTTTAGAAGAAATCCAAGATGAAGAACTAACTAAAGCTCTTGAGAGAAAATTTGGATTGAATTTTTCATGGGTTTCTCGCTGACGAGATAATGAAATTGTTGTCTCTAAAACAGTTGTAGCTTTTTTAGAAAACCAGAGGGTCAAAACCATTATACCTCCAGCTAAAAAAAGTAAGAAAGGTTCTGCTGGCACTTTTTTATCTAAAACTTCCATTGAAAATAATGAAGCATCTATTCCAGAAACAACCCATGCTTCATAAGAATGATAAGCAGCCATTGAAACTCCAATAAAATTAACTAAATCATTTCCTGCAAAAGCCAGAGCAAGACCAAAAGTTCCTGCAGCAATAACTACTATAAGGACACTTTTCTTAGTAAGAAATTCAAAAACATAAGAAAATAATGAAAAAAGAATTATGCTAATTATTAATATAAATATGTCATTATCTCCAATGTATGAAATTAAATCTTTATAATATGGAGAACCTTTAAGACCTTTAATAAATATAAAATATGTTATTGCCGTCAAGGCAATTCCTCCAAAAACAAAACCAAAACTTTTTATTTTTTTTTCATATTGAAAAGAAAAAATTAGTCTACTAATCCACTGCACAATAACTCCTACTGAAAAAGCTATTAATACTGATAAAAGTATCCCCCCAATTATCATAGTTGCTTTTTCAGTATTAATGTAATTCGCCAAATCTAGAACAGACTCATTATTTTCAGCAATTTTAATTAAAGACATAACAATAGCTGCTCCCAATAAATTAAACACTATTGAAACAGTTGTTGAAGTTGGAAGACCTAGAGTATTAAAAAAATCAAGTAATAAAATATCAGTCATTATTACTGCCAAGAAAATAATCATTATTTCGTCAAAATAGAACTCACCAGGATTAAAAATTCCTTTTCGAGCCACTTCCATCATTCCACTAGAATAAACAGCACCTATAAAAATTCCAATACTTGAAACTATCATTATCGTTCTAAAAGAAAGAACTTTTGAGCCTATTGCAGAGTTCAAAAAATTAATTGCATCATTACTAACTCCAACAACTATATCAACTATTGCTAATAAAGCAAGAGTTACAAGCATCAAAAAATATATATTCTCCATTATTAATTTACTTTAACTTATAACTAAATCCAAATCGAAAAGTGTCAGATGTATCCCAACCGGCAAGAAAAGAATATTTGTTATATGGTTTCTCAATTGCAAATGCCGTTTCATAACTTTGGTCAAACCAAAATTCTGTTTGAGCCCATAATTTTAAATTACTCATTTTATATGTTATTCTTGGTTGAAATGATGGTAACTCTTTTTCGATTTTATAATGAATGGGTAATTTTAAAGAAACTTTTTTATCCTTCCAAATGCTTTTGCTAAAAGTAACCCTATTCTCGCTTTCATCAGTCCTGTGTCTTAGAGCAAAATCTCCTATGCCGACTTTTAAATATTCTTTATTATTTGTTCTAACCTCCCAACCAATTGATTGACCATTTAAATTGTAAAAATTTAAAAATATTAAAATGATTAACAAACTAAATATTCCTCTCATATTTAATGATCTAAATGAATATTCAAATATCATTATAAATAAAATCATCAATGTTAAGAGAACATTAAGTTATTATTAATGATTTATTAATAAGGTTTTAAGATCCGCACATCAAACAATCATCATCATCACTAGCTTTTGATTTATCAAGCATTTGTTTCAATTCTTCGGGTTTCAAAGGCTCTACTGCCACCTGTTTTTTTCCTTTTTCTTTGACAGAAGTAGTTGCTTCAGCAGAAACCTTAACCTTAGTGGTTTCTTCAGCTTTTGATTTCGTGTTATCTAAGGTAAACTTAATGGCATCTACAGCAGACTTAGTTCTTAGGTAATACATGCCTGTTTTCAAACCAGATTTCCAACCATAAAAATGCATTGAAGTAAGTTTTGACATTGTAGCTCCTTCTACAAAAAGATTTAAAGATTGAGATTGATCAATAAAATATCCTCTTTGCCTAGCCATGTCAATGATATCTTTCATGCTTAATTCCCATACTGTTCTATATAGCTCTTTAATATCATCTGGGATTACTTCTATATTTTGAACTGACCCATTGTTTCTCATTAATTCCTGTTTTAAGTCCTCATTCCAAAGGCCAAGATTTACAAGATCTTCTAAAAGATGTTTGTTAACAACAATAAACTCTCCTGATAAAACTCTTCTAGTATAAATATTTGAAGTATAAGGTTCAAAACATTCATTATTTCCAAGAATTTGAGAAGTTGATGCTGTTGGCATAGGAGCAACTAAAAGAGAATTTCTAACCCCATGTTTTTTAACCAACTTTCTTAATCCTTTCCAATCCCAACGTCCACTTAATTCGTCATCTTTTATACCCCATAAATTATGTTGAAATTCTCCTTCAGAAATTGGAGAACCTTTATAAGATTGATAAGGTTTATCTATTTTTGCTTCCTCCATTGAAGAAGTTAAAGCTGCAAAATATAAGGTTTCAAAAATTTCTTGATTTAATTTTTTAGCTTCATCAGAGGTAAAAGGAAGTCTTAATAAAATGAAAGTGTCTGCCAATCCTTGTACTCCTAATCCAATTGGACGATGTCTAAAATTTGAATTTTCAGCTTCTTTAACAGGATAATAATTTCTATCAATAACTCTATTTAAATTTTTTGTCACTTGTTTAGTTACATCAAATAGTGCTTGATGATCAAACTCTCCATCTTTAACAAACATTGAAAGTGCAATTGAAGCTAAATTACATACAGCAACTTCATCTTTAGAAGTATACTCTAAAATTTCAGTACAAAGATTTGATGATCTTATAGTTCCAAGATTTTTTTGATTAGATTTTCTGTTTGAAGCATCTTTATAAAGCATGTAAGGGGTTCCTGTTTCAATCTGAGATTCTAATATTTTTTCCCAAAGTTCTCTGGCATTTATTGTCTTTCTCCCTTTTCCTTCTTTTTCATATTTAATATATAACTTTTCAAATTCCTCACCATGACAATCAAATAGACCAGGACACTCGTTCGGACACATTAAAGTCCATGTAGAATCCTCCTCAACTCTTTTCATAAATAAATCTGGAGTCCACATTGCATAAAACAAATCCCTTGCACGCATTTCTTCCTTACCATGATTTTTCTTTAACTCTAAAAAATCAAAAATATCAGCATGCCATGGTTCAATATAAATAGCAAAAGAACCTTTTCTCTTTCCTCCACCTTGATCAACATATCTAGCAGTTCCATCAAAAACTCTTAGCATAGGTACAATTCCATTAGAAGTACCATTAGTTCCTGCTATATATGATCCAGTTGCTCTTACATTATGAATAGACAATCCAATACCTCCAGCTGATTGAGAAATTTTTGCTGTTTGTTTTAAAGTATCATAAATTCCATTTATACTATCATCTTTCATTGCCAATAAAAAACATGATGACATTTGAGGTTTTGGTGTTCCAGAATTAAAAAGGGTTGGCGTTGCGTGAGTAAAATATTTTTTAGACATCAACTCATAAGTTTTTAAGGCTGAATCAATATCATCCAAATGGATTCCAATTGAAACCCTCATGAGCATATGCTGAGGTCTTTCAGCTATTTTGCCATTGAGTTTTAACAGGTATGATCTTTCTAAAGTCTTAAAACCAAAATAATCATAACTAAAATCTCTATTATAAATAATACTGGAGTCTAATTTATCTGCATTTTTTTCAATAATCTTATAGACTTCATCTGAGAGTAAAGGGGCTTTTTTTTCAGTTCTTGGATTTATATATTCATACAAATCTTTCATTGTCTCTGAGAAAGATTTTTTTGTGTTTTTGTGCATATTAGAAACTGAAATTCTAGCAGCAAGTTTTGCATAATCAGGATGTGTTGTAGTCATTGTGGCAGCAATTTCTGCAGCAAGATTGTCTAATTCTGAAGTTGTAACTCCATCATAAAGACCTTCAATAACCCTCATAGCTACCTTAACAGGGTCAACTAAAGAATTAAGTTCATAATTAAGTTTACGTATTCGATCAGTAATTTTGTCGAACATTATTGGCTCTTTACGACCATCTCTTTTTACTACGTTCATTTTACTTTTTTAAATTTAAACACAAAAAATCCCCGAAAAGTTTTAAAACTTTCTTTACTAGCAAAATCTAAGTCAATTAGAAATCTGCATCAAAGCGAATTTTAGAATCTTCTTTTTCATTATTTAAGACTCCCGCTTTTTGATATTCTCCAACTCTTTTCTCAAAGAAATTGGTTTTTCCTTGTAAGGATATCATATCCATGAAATCAAAAGGATTAGGCACATCAAATTCTTTTGAAAGGCCAAATTCAACTAATAAACGATCAGTGACAAATTCAAGATACTGAGTCATTAATTTAGCATTCATTCCTATAAGGCTTACTGGAAGAGATTCAGTTATAAATTCTCTTTCAATATTTAAGGCATCAATTAAAATCTTTTTAATTCTCTCTTTTGGAACTTTATTAACAAGATGATTATTATGAAGATGAACTGCAAAATCACAATGAACTCCTTCATCTCTTGATATTAACTCATTTGAAAAGGTCAATCCTGGCATTAAACCTCTTTTCTTTAACCAAAAAATCGAGCAAAATGATCCAGAAAAGAAAATTCCTTCAACAGCAGCAAATGCAATTAATCTTTCTGCAAAAGAATCAGAATCAATCCATTTTAATGCCCAGTCAGCTTTTTTCTTTATCGCAGGAAAAACTTCAATAGCTTTAAATAATTTATCTTTTTCTGCTTCATCTTTAATATATGTATCAATTAAAAGTGAATAGGTTTCTGAATGAATATTTTCCATCATAATTTGAAAACCATAGAAAAATTTAGCTTCAGAATATTGAACTTCGTTAACAAAATTTTCAGCTAGGTTTTCATTAACTATTCCATCTGAAGCAGCAAAAAAAGCTAAAATATGCTTAATAAAATATCTTTCGTCATCATTAAGTTTGTTTTTCCAATCCGTAAGATCTTCACTTAAATCAATTTCTTCTGCAGTCCAAAAACTTGCCTCCATTTTTTTGTACCACTCCCAAATATCATGATGTTTAATAGGGAAAATTACGAATCTATTTGGGTTTTCTTGTAGTAATGGTTCAGTTGAAGACATGTTTTATTTTTTATATGGTTTGTATTAAAAATTACTTGAAATTCTGTTTAACAAATATTCGAAAAATTAATTGGAAATTGAAAGGTCAACTTTTCCACAAAGTGGACAAGTTTTTAACAAAATGAAAAAAAAAAAATTTTTTTTATTAAATCAATGTTTTTTTAAATTATTGATTTACAAACATTTAAAAAAGTTGTTTTTTTTAACCCCTTATAAACACTATACTTTTAAGATTTTCTCTTTTTAGCATTTTTTTCCAATTCCAAAAACCACTTTTTTCCAAACTTTCTTATTAATGCTTCTTTTAAAAATTTATAAACTGGAATTTTAAGAGATTTTCCAAGTGAACAAGCAGAGCTACAAACAGACCATTTATGATAATTTACAGCTGTATATTCAGAATAGCTATTAATTCTGACAGGATATAAATGACATGAAATTGGTTTTTTAAAATCTATTTTTCCTTGATTATAAGCATTTTCAACACCACAACTTACAGTTCCATTTTCAGAAAATACGGCATAAGAACATTCCTTTCCATCTACCAAAGGGGTCTCATATTCTCCATTAACTCCTCTTACAAAAACACCTTGACTTTCAATTGATTTTTTCCCTTTCGAATTTAAAAAAGGTTTAATTTTTGAATAATTTTTTTGTAAATACAAAACTTCATTTTCGTTAAGTGGAGCACCTGCTTCACCTTCAACACAACAACTCCCTTTACAGCTTGATAAATTACAAACAAAATCTTCTGAAATTAAATCTTCAGAAATCACCGTGTTATTAATTAAAATCATAGAAAAATTAAATCAAAAATACTGATATTATTAATGTGAAATTCAATTAAAAAATTAATTTTGGGAAGAATTAATTATTCATCTTACATGAAACTATTAATAAAAATTTTATTAGTTATTTCCGTTCTAATGATTGGGTTTAATGTTTTTCAAATAAATTGGAATGCCCCAAATTGGAATGAAAATATTATTGCTTTAATTGGAATTATTTCTGCTAGCTGTGCACTTTTTCTGATTCTAATATTAATGGTTTCGAATAAGATTTCTAAAAAAACCAGAAAATAATTTTAACTATTTTTTAAATGACTTAATGCTGCCTGAATAAAAGGATCTTCCTGGTTAATAATCATTGTAAAAACATTCTCGCCAAATAACTGTAGAGCAATATATGCTTTAATAGAATTAATTATCATCTTTTTATTATTAATTTTTAATGGAAAATCGTTTTCTAAACAATACTTTTCAAAAGATTTAAAGAAATTATCTTGATCAACTAATTCATCATTATAAAACTTGGCTGGATTATTAAAATTGTATTTTTTTCTAACCTTATCCATTTCTAAAAAAGCATACCTATTTACCAAATTAGATCTTAACATTAAATCGTTCCATTCTTCTTCAATAGAGTTTTTATTTGAAAGGTAAATATCAGGCATAATACCCCCTCCTCCATATACTAATCTGCCTTCTGGTGTTTTAAAAACTAAACTATCCACAACTGGAACTTTTAACTTATCTTTCATTTCTCCAGTATTAAATCTGTTTTGAGGCTCTGCATAATAATCATGTCTTTTTTCATCATTATATGGTCTTTGAATTGATCTTCCAGTAGGGGTAAAATATCTAGCCGTTGTCAACCTAACTTGATCTCCTTTTCCTAAAGGCATTTGTTGCTGAACCAAACCTTTGCCAAAAGTTCTCCTTCCTAAAATCCATCCCCTATCATTATCTTGAATAGCTCCTGCTACAACTTCACTAGCTGAAGCAGATTGTTCATCAACTAAAATGTATAAGTTTCCATTCTCAAAAATACTCTGGTTTGAGGATATTGTTTTTTCTCTTTTCCCATTTTTACTTTCAACAATTACTATTGGTTTTCCAGATTTCAAAAATGAATCTGCAATCTGTTTAGCAGGCAAAAGATATCCACCTGGATTTCCTCTAAGATCCAATATCAAATTTTCCATTTTTTGAGATATAAGGTTTTCTAAACTTTTTTCAAACTCATAAAAAGTTGTTTGAGAAAAACGATTTATTTTTAAATATCCCGTTTGATCATTAACCATATAACTAGCAGAAATACTTGGAAGAGGAACAGAGGCTCTAACAATTTTAAAATTATATATTGAATCATCAAGCTTTCTATAAATCTTCAACTCAACAGGTGAATTACTATTCCCTTTTAAACGAGCAACAACAGATTCACTGCTAATTTTTTTATTAAAAAGGGTATCTCTATCTGCCATCAAAATCCTATCACCTGATCTAATTCCAGCTTTTTCACTAGGCCCTTTTTCTAAAACTCTAACTACTGCAATAGTATCTCTTATCATAAAAAAACTAACTCCTATTCCAACAAAATTTCCCTTCATGTTCTCTGATATAATTTGAGTGTCTTTAGAAGGGATGTAAACAGAATGAGGATCTAGCTCCTCAATAATATCTTCAATAACTTGACCAACTAAACTATCAGTGTCAATCTTATCAACATAATCTTTATCTAAATAATTTATAAGTTGAGAAAGTCTATCAACATTTTTTTGCTTACCATAATTAGAAATAAAACCCTCATATCTTCCTAAAATAAATCCAATTAAAATTGAACTAAACATTATTAAATATAGGTAGCTAGTTTTTTTCATATTATTAAATTTTAACATGGTCTATTTCGACTCCTGCTTTTTCTAAAAAATCAAGACCACTTGTGTCTTTGTATTGTTTAGAATAAACTACTCTCTTAATTCCAGATTGATGAATTAGTTTACTACATTCCCTGCAAGGAGAAAGTGTAAGATACAAAGTTGCATCTTTAGATGACTGAGTTGAACTTGCAACTTTTAGTATTGCATTGGCCTCAGCATGCAAAACATACCATTTAGTATAATTTTCTTCGTCCTCACAAACATTTTCAAAACCAGAAGGGGTACCATTAAAACCATCAGAAATAATCATTCTATCTTTAACAATAAGAGCTCCTACTTTTTTTCTTTTACAATATGACAATTCTCCCCATATTTTAGCCATTTTCAAATAAGCTATATCTTGATTTTTTCTCTTTTCTATATTCATATTAATTAATTTACTAATAGGGGAAATTTGAAATGGCCATCTTAAAAGAGTTAAACATTATAATTAAAGTTATTGAATATAGCCAAATCTTTTTTGGCATTTTTAAAATGTTTAATATTAAATGATTTACTAATAATACAAAAAAAACAATTATTAATTGTGCACATTCAATTCCCAATGCAAATTCCAATAATGGTTGATATTGATTTATATCTAAAACAATTTTTGAAAAATATCTTCCAAATCCTAATCCATGAATAAGCCCAAAAAAGAACGTAAAAAAAGAAAGTGCTAAGATTAAGCTTTTTCTTTTATTTCTTTTCTCATTCTTAAAAAAAACTGAAAAACAAGTTAAAATAATTGTAATT
>Ga0208277_1001699_pt1 | contig 12720 bp, 14 predicted proteins | sample ETNtaG_5_FD_185782 | JGI IMG/M metagenome (GOLD analysis project Ga0208277, IMG submission 185782) | Marine microbial and viral communities from oxygen minimum zone, Eastern Pacific Ocean - ETNP201406SV205 (SPAdes) (version 2) | ecosystem: Environmental > Aquatic > Marine > Oceanic ...
TATCTGAGTTGCCACCTGGCAACGAGGGGTTACCTCATAGGGCTCATTGACCATAAAGGGCAGAAGCTAGGTAAAAAAATAGAATAGAAAGTTTTACTATTAATTTCATTTAACAATTTTACTTTATATCACGAATCAAAACTAAATATTTAATATATTTAGATTAATAAATTAAAAATTTAATTATTGACAAGTATATACATTAAACTTTAATGTTATACACCGTTTTTATTTAATCTTTAATTATTTTATTATTATAAAATTTAAAATTTATGTCTTTTATTATAGTTTTTCAGTCATGATGGGATAACTCCTCCCGTCATTTATTGTTGCCCCTCTTTTCAAAGAGTAGAGTCCTCTACTCCCTTCTTGTGTTCTAAAACTAGAGGGGCAAATTCTTTATCTTAAATTTTATTTATGCTTAATCTATCGATATTCCTTTAATAGATTAAATTCATAATTAGTTACTTCATATATTTTACACTATTCATCTTTATAAACAGTTTATATATAAAGGATTATCATTTTATCACTTTATCATACTTTAAATTTAGATTCTTATGAGCTATTTCTAGTAGGCTTGTGCGCTATTGGAGTGGGAATGGCAAAAACTGGACTTGGGGGTCTGGGACTGGTTGTGGTCCCTTTGCTTGCAAATGTTTTTGGCTCTAAGTCTTCTACTGGGATTTTATTAATCCTTCTTATAATGGCTGACTTTTTTGGTGTTTATTATTATCATAGACACGCAGAACTAAAAAAGATCATCCAATTAATACCTAGTGCCCTAGTAGGTATAGTAGTGGGCGTTTATATAGGAGATAAAATATCAGATTTACATTTTCAAATTCTATTGGGTATTATTATTGCTTCTGGAGCTTTTATGACTTTTGTAAAAATTGATGTTAAACGAAATAAAAGCCTATCTATACTTGTTGGATTTCTTGGAGGATTTATTACAATGGTTGGGAACGCTGCTGGTCCGATAATGTCTATATATTTTCTTTCTATGGGGTTTGAAAAAAATAAATTCATCGGTACTGCTGCTTGGTTTTTTCTTTTTGTGAATTTAATAAAAGTTCCATTTCATATTATTTTCTGGAAAACAATTAACTTTGAAGTATTTATGTTTGATATAATATTATTTCCATTGATTTTAATTGGTGCTTTAATAGGCGTTTGGGTTGTTAAAAAAATTCCTGAAAGACCATATAAAATATTTGTAATTACCTCTGTTTTTCTTTCAACTATATTGCTATTTATTTAATTGGTAATATTTTTTTTGATACAAATGCTTTGTAATTTTTACTAAACATAATGGATTATATTTTTTATTTATGGCTTCCAATTATTTTATTAGCATTAGCTAGTTTATTAAAAATTTTGAATAAAAATAAAAATTCTAGAAAGCCGTGGATAAGAATAGAGGAGGTAAAAGAACATGAATAGACATTTATCAATGAGAACTGCAAATCCAGCATTACAATCTGATACATTTAGAAAAGCAATGTCTGGATCAACTTCTGATTTTGGAGTGATGACAATTAATGGAGTGGTGAATAAGACAGGTCTTTCGCTACTTTTACTTGTTATTAGTGCATCTATAACCTGGTCAAATCCAGCCTTATCATGGTTGGGAATACTTGGAACATTTGCAGGGTTATTATTGGCGATTATTACAATATTTAAGCCCACAATTTCTCACTTAACCGTACCCGCATATGCCATTATGCAAGGGTTATTTTTAGGTCTTATTTCAAGGATTTTTGAAAATCAATATCCTGGAATTGCTGTGCAAGCAATCTTTCTTACATTTGGCACCCTTGGGTCACTTCTGCTTGCATATATGTCCGGCTTAATTAAGGCAACCGAAAATTTTAAATTGGGAATTTTTGCGGCGACTGGAGCAATTGGTATTTTATATTTAATCAATTTTATTATGAGTTTTTTTGGTACTGGCATCGGCGTTATTCATAGTAATAGTACTATGGGTATTGTTTTTAGTATTGGTGTTGTTGTAATAGCAGCTTTAAACCTTGTGCTCGATTTTGATTTTATTGAAGAAGGTGCTGAGATAGGCGCTCCTAAATATATGGAGTGGTATGCTACTTTTGGACTCCTTGTTACTTTAATCTGGTTATATATCGAAATTCTAAGGCTCTTATCAAAATTAAATAGTCGTAGGTAAGGTTAAAATAATAGAAAATTCAAAAGTCTATTTTTATTTAGTTCTCTTAACCAATTTTTTGGTTGGAGAAGTTGACTACCTCCTAAGTGTACAACCAATCTTTAATAACCATTGTGTTACTTGTCATTCTGGAACTTTTGGCTCAGGCGTTCTTGAACTTGATTCTTATCAAAGATTAATCGAGGGTGATAGTAATAATGGTCCAGTAGTGTTACCATTTAATGCTGATAGTAGTCTTTTATATAAAGTTCTTTTACGTGACTCTGTAATTGTACCAAACGAACCAATTTGTTGTCGAATGCCAAAAAATGCTGATCCGCTTCCTATTGAGCAACAAGCTACTATTTATAATTGGATAAATGAGGGTGCCTTGGGGCCGAGTCTTTCCATTAATTCTAAATCAATTGATGAAAGGACCAATCTCAATATTTCTCCCAACCCATTTAACAATGTTGTTCAAATATCTTTCATTTCAAGGAATGATAATATAAAAGAATTAATTATTTATGATTTGCTCGGTACTAACATTAGGAATATCGACATAAATAGTAATCATAACGGTCTTTTTTCTACATTCTGGGATGGTAAAAATGAAAAAGGAAACGTTATGCCAGCAGGGATTTATTTCATACACTTAAATGAGAATAATAGAACTGCAAGTATTCAGAAAGTATTATATCTCAAATAATTGAATTATAAAGAAATATCATTTGAGTAATGAAGTTTGATATAAAATATTTCAGTATGATAGTCATGGGTGTTTTTTATATCTCAATAGGTGTTTCTCATTTTACTAGTCCAATCTGGTACGTACAAATTGTCCCTCCTTATTTACCTTATAAATTAGAACTAGTATATATAAGTGGTCTTTTTGAAATATTATTTGGTGGAATGCTATTTTTTAAAAAAACACGATTCTTGGCTGGTTGGGGATTAATCTTACTTTTAATTGCGGTATATCCAGCTAATATTTATTTAGCTCAAACAAATGGAGCAGCTATGAATACTACTCCGCTAATTGCATGGGGTAGACTCCCAGTGCAGTTTATCTTTGTTGGGCTAGCATACTGGCATTCAAAATACTAGTTAGCTTTTTCATTAGATGGAACAGGGTCATGTCCATGTGTTCCCCACCACGGGTTACAACGGATTATTCGCTTTGTAGCTAAAAAAATTCCTTTTATTACACCCCATTCGGTTATCGCTTGTATTGCGTAATTTGAACACGTAGGTATATGGGCACAATTTTGTCCTAAAAATGGTGAAAGCGTATACTGGTAAATTCGAATTGGGATAATAAAAAGTTTTGAAAATACTTTGCTTAGCATTTAATGAATTTCTCGTAATTTTTAATGAAGATATCTTTAGAGACTTTGAATAATGACACAACTAAGATTATATAACTCTTTAACAAATAAAAAAGAAGATTTTTTACCAATTGATGACAACCACATCAAGGTCTATACCTGTGGGCCTACTGTTTATAATTATGCACATATTGGTAACGCCAGGCCTCCAATTGTCTCCGATATCTTAGTTAAATTATTAAAACAGCTTTATTCTAAAGTTACATATGTATCAAATATAACAGATATTGATGATAAAATAATTCAGGCTTCAAAAGAGCAGGGTATACCGATAAAAGAATTAACAAGTAAATATGAGGACATTTACAATAAAAACTTAAGTGATTTAAATATCGCTCAGCCCGATAATCAACCTAGAGCAACTGATTATATTGAAGAAATGATTTCACAAATAAAGGAATTGGTTGATAATGGCCACGGTTATGTAAGTGATGGGCATGTGTTATTCAGTGTGGAAACCTTTCCTAATTATGGTATTCTATCTGGGAGAGATAAAGACCAACAAATAGCTGGGAGTAGAGTAGAGGTCGCAGATTATAAAAATGATCCTGCAGACTTTATTCTTTGGAAACCAAGTAAAGATGACCAGCCTGGTTGGGATTCTCCATGGGGTTTTGGAAGGCCAGGGTGGCACTTAGAGTGCTCGGCAATGTCTCAGAAAACATTAGGTGTCCCTTTTGATATCCATTCTGGAGGACAAGATCTGATTTTTCCCCATCATGAAAATGAGCTTGCTCAATCTTGTGGGGCAAATGGAAACATGGAAGATGCAACCCACTATGCTAGGTATTGGTTACATAATGGTATGATCAGATTTGATGGTGATAAAATGTCAAAATCATTAGGAAATATTCTTTATATAAATGATTTAGTCAAAAAATATGATGGAGAAGTTCTAAGGCTTTTACTGTTATCAACGCACTACAGACAGCCTTTGAATTGGTCTGAGAAAGCCCTTACTCAAGCACAAAAAACATTAGATAGGTTGTACCGGATTTTGCATAAATACAATGATATAGATCATAGAGACATAAATCCACCAGAAGAAATTATTAATTCTTTGTGCGATGATCTAAATACTCCAGGAGCTTTGGGTCAGCTAAATATCTTATTCAATAAACTTCAATCGGTTGAGGATAGAAATAAAGGGGAAATACTATCGAAAATATATAGTGGTGCCAAATTATTGGGTATTTTAAATAAAAGCCCCAACGAATGGCTAGGCTATAATAATCAGTCTGATGATATTGATCTAAATAAGATCGAGCAGTTAATTAGCGATCGAAATAAATTTAGGTCAGAAAAAAATTATCAAAAGTCAGATGAAATTAGAGATGAATTAAAGTCAATTGGTATTGAGATTGAAGATACATCTGACGGGACTAAATGGCGAAAAATTTAATTTAACCTGGTGGCCATTCTAATTGTCTTCCACCTAAAACATGGAGATGAATATGATATACTGTCTGACCACCATGTTCATTACAATTAAAAATTGTTCTGTAACCTTTTTCAGATATACCTTCTTTTTTAGCAATTTCTTTTGCGACCATAAATAACTCTCCAATTAAACTTTTATCCTCTTCATTTATATCATTTATAGTTCTTATCTCTTTTTTAGGAATCACAAGAAAATGCACAGGGGCCTGAGGGCTTATATCTCGGAATGCTAAAATTTTATCATTCTCAAATAAAATATCAGCGTGAATTTCTTTATTAATTATTTTAGAAAAAATTGTACTCATTTAATTGAAAACACTAAATACATTTTTTCAATTTTCTTAATTAAGAGTATTGGAGGTTCTTATCGTTTATCGTTGAATACTGTGTTTGAATTAAAAAATATGATCCAAAAAGAACGGTAGTAAAAAGAACGTTACTTAAAATAGTATTATGTAGAAAAGGTATTCCTGCAGCATAGCATGTAGCTAGACCACTTAGATTTTTAGGATACATACTACTTCCAAACCATACTCCAAAGTTTGAAATTATAAAAAATATAGCACTAGAGCTTATAGACGCTCCAAAGGTTTTTGATATTGATATTTTATTTCTAAAGATCATAACACCTGCTAAAATTATAATAATGTATGAAAAATATTGCCAATAGAATCCTGAATAAAACCATATGAATTGATTACTGGAGCTAGAATAAATAAAATTATTGATAACCATATCACTTAGCCATATTGCTACAAGAGGTATCAAAAAAGCATACCATTTTCTAGTGAAATGAGCAGCACCAAAAATTCCAATTGCCATAATTGGAGAAAAATTTGGAGGATGTGGAAATATTCTTGTAGCTGCAGCTAAAAAAATTATAATGGTTATTAAACTTATATTTAAGTTGAGTTTTTTCATAAAATTTTAATTTTTATTGAGTCTTATTTTAGACTCTCATTAGTATAAGAGTCTAGATTAAAAAATCTATTATTATAAATAATTCTTAATTTTAAAAATTGTTTGATATAGTACTAAACTATATATCTAATTAAGTTTAGAGCTGATTATTAATTATTTATATTGCAATGATTGAATTAACAAATGTTTCTAAAGTATTTACTCTGACAAAAGACCAGAGGAAAGTTGTTGGTGAATCCGAGTTAAGGCCTAAGTTATTCACTGCGGTAGATTCAATAAGCTTCAAATGCAATGAGAGTAGTGTCTTCGCTCTAATAGGGCCTAATGGTTCTGGAAAAACAACTACCTTACGAATGATTTCCACAATGATAGCGCCAACATCGGGTACCATAAAAATTAAAGATAGAGATGTTTCAGATGATGGTCGTTTTGCTCGAAAATCGATTGGATTTATGACGAATCAAACTGCCTTGTACGATAGGCTTAGCCCTTTTGAAATGGTTAAGTATTTTGCAGACTTAAATAGTATGGATAAATCTGTTTTTGATAAAAGATGTAAGGATATTTTTGATAGGCTTGATATGAACACATTTGCAAATAAACGGATAGGAACTTTGAGTTCTGGAATGAAGCAAAAAACATCTATAGCACGTACAATTATTCATGATCCTGACATTATAGTTTTTGATGAACCAACTACAGGCCTTGATGTAATGACCTCAAGGTCAATTATAGAATTAATTAGAAATTCAAAAAATGAAAATAAGACTATTATTTTTTCATCTCATAGAATGGAAGAAGTTCAATCATTAGCTGATGATATTGGAGTTATCTACAATGGTAAACTTATTTTTAACGGGACTAAATCTGATTTTGAATCTTTGTCAGATTTAGCCAGTTATGATGATACACTAATAAACTTGATTGACAACTCATGAATATTATTTTATCAATCTTCAAAAAAGAGCTTATTGATGTTTTAAGAGATAGAAGGACTTTAATGTTCATGGTTGTAATTCCTATATTAATTACACCGTTGTTAGTTATTGGCTCCATAAAATTTCAAGAATATCAAAATAAAAAGTCTGAAGAGAAAATTCTAAACATTGCTTTTATTAATGATTCTGAAGACTATTTAATAAAAAAATTACTATCAGATCAGAAAGGGGTAAAAGTTATTGAAGATGTTATGCTTGATAGTCTAGAATCATATATTAAATCAGATTCACTGCAAGGTGGATTGTATATTGGTAAGGATTTTCTGAGCAACATTAATTCAAATTCTTCCGGCTCGGTAAAAATTTATTATAAGTCCTCTGATCTAATGAGTAAATCAAAAAAACGAATGCGGTCAGCATTAGAAAATTATAAAAATGATATAGTATCTAAACGTTTAGAAAAATTAAAATTTGATGAGCGTTTGTTAGAGCCTTTAGAAATTATAGATGTCGATATGGCTACTGCTAAAGAAACACTTGGTAAGGCAATCGGAGGTTTTATACCTTACGTTTTAGTGATGTTCATTTTTCTTGGTGCGATGTATCCTGCTATTGATTTAGGAGCCGGCGAAAAAGAAAGAGGATCTTTAGAGACATTGCTTTCTTCACCAGCAACAAAATTTGAAATTACAATGGGCAAATTATTAGTGGTGTCTTTGACTGGATTGGTTTCTGGTCTTATTTCAGTTTTAGGTATTTCTTCTTCATTATTTTTTATTGATAAAATACCAGTTCAAATACAAGAAACTATCCTTGAGCTAATTAATCCATTTATGATTGGCTCAATTGTTATTCTAATGATACCTATTGCTATATTTTTTGCTTCTATGCTCTTATCCATATCCTTTTATTCTCGTTCATTTAAAGAAGCACAAAGTTTGATGGGACCCTTGAATATGGTTATAATAGTTCCTCTGTTTTTAAGTCTAGGACCTGGAATGGAAATGGATCACGCTACAGCTTTGATGCCTCTTATTAATGTAGGTCTGTTAACTAAAGAAATTTTAGCGGGGTCTGTTGAATTAATATATTTTATTGAGACTTTATTTTCTTTGCTCTTTTGTGCTGCAATAGGAATTTGGTTTTCTGTTTATTGGTTTAAAAAAGAAAATACTATTTTTAGAGTATAGTACTAGTTTTTTAGCTTTCTAAAATATTTTCCACATATCATTCTAGGGAGGCATTTAAAATGATAAAAAAAAGTATCTTTATTTTTTTGATTCAATTTCTAACACTTGTTTATTGTCAAGCTATCAGTATTGGTGGTCAAACATTAAATATAGGAATGGATAAAAAAGAGGCATTAGATCTAATGCACAATTTTCTAGAGCCTTATAATTTAAAAACAGAAAAAGAAAATTTTTGGTTGAAAAATAATGATCAAATTGTTGGAGCAATGGGTTTTGAAGATGAGAGGTTAAGCTATGTTACTACTAATTGGGATGACGAAATTGATTATTTGAATTCAATTGAAATGTTTAACACACTATATAAAGTATTAAAAAGTACCTTTGGTACTCAGTATGATGGCGATATAATCCTCGAGCTTGAAGAAATAAATGAACCAAACCTTCAAAAGTTTGGTATTAGTATTCATTCTCAAGACGGCCGTAGTGTGAGAATTAAAAGAGAAAATATTAGCCTAGAAATCAAACAAATTGCTCAAAAGCTATAATATTAATTATTCAAAATTTTTACTATAGTTTAACTTTTTCTGAGCTGACCTTTGTAGGTGAAAGCCTAATCGAGTAACAAAATCTGTATAGTCTTTTTTCTCTTTTGGTGACCAAACTACCTCAGATAAAGCGTATAATCTAGGGAGTAACATATATTCAGCTTTCTTAGTTGTTTGAACATATTCTGTCCATAAGTTTGCTTGCCCTCCAAGTATGAGATGTCTTTTATCAGAATCAATTTTATCAGGAATCGGTTCAAAATCATATACCTTGGAAAGAGGTAAGTATCCACCAATAGCTAGCGGTTCTTTATCATTATCTTCTAATTGATAGTAGTCAAGATAAACATTCGTTGTTGGAGACATTATAACTTCATGCCCTTCATTTGCAGCTTCTATTCCGCCATCCATTCCTCTCCAACTATGAACAATAGCATTTGGAGCTAACCCTCCTTCAAGAATTTCGTCCCAACCAATTAGCCTTTTATTATATTTTATTAGAACTTTTTCTATTCTTTTAATAAAATAACTTTGAAGTTCATCTTCGTTTTTTAATCCCTCAGAATTAATTCTTTTTTGACATTTTTTACATTTAGACCATCTCTCTTTGGGACATTCATCTCCTCCGATATGAATATATGGTCCTGGAAAAATTTCTGAGACTTCTTTTAAAACTTCTTCTAAAAATTGGAAAGTCTCTTCATTGCCAGCGCAGAAAACTTCTTTATGTATTCCCCATACAGTCTCTGGTGAATGAGGTCCTCCAGTACATGATAGTTCTGGATATGCAGATATCGCCGCAGTCGCATGGCCAGGCATTTCAATTTCAGGTATTATTGTGATGTAACGCTCTTTGGCATATTCAATAACTTCTTTTATTTCTTCAATTTCATAAAAGCCTCCGTATTTTGATCCATCAAATTTGTGAGGTTTATCATTATAATGACCGATTAAGGTCTCTTTTCTAAAAGCAGCTGTCGATTTTAATTTAGGGAATTTCTTTATTGGGATTCTCCAGCCTTGATCTTCTGTTAAATGCCAATGAAAAATATTCATTTTATGTGAGGATATAATATCAATACAGCTTTTAATAAAATCTAAGGGCATCATATGTCTTCCAACATCAAGCATTAAACCTCTCCATTTAAAACGTGGATAATCCTTTATCTCCAAGCCTTGCATTGTTGAGCAATCTTTTAAAGCATGAATTTCAAGAATCTGTAGGAGAGTCTGAACTCCATAAAATAATCCTTTATAATCTGAGCTAATTAACTGGATTCCATCTTGACCTATATCTAGGTTATAGGCCTCTTCATCCATAGCCAATGAATCATTTATTTTAATATATATATTTAAATATTCGTTTTTTTCTTCTTCTTGATGCCTACGTAGACCAAATTTTGAAAATTTATTGGTAAAATAAGTCACAATTTTTTTTAGTGAGTCGTCTTTTTTATCAAATTCAATATCTATTGTTTTAGCGAACGGGAAATTCAAATCTAGTTTTTTTATTGACGATGGCGTAGGAATCAAACCGAGCTCTTTAAAATTATTTGATTGAATTTTCATAATTACCTTTTGAGTATCTGAGAATAAATATTTTCTCTTATTAGAATATTTCCAATTTAAGAGTCTTTTTTCTTATTTGTTGTCAAAGAATGTTAAATATGTGCCTAATTTTAGTTATGGGCTTGATTGATAAGTTACTTTTGTTATGCAATTAAATTTAAACCTAGGCGACTTTTATGCTATTTTAACAGCACTCTGCTGGTCATGTGGTGTAATCTTTTTTGAAATTGCAGGAAGAGTACTAAATAGTTTGCAAATTAGTCTTCTAAAGAACATTGTTGGCGTGCTAGGGTTCATCTCTTTTATAATTTTACAGGGAGATCCTTTTCCAGATTTCATAGGACAAGAGTATTTCATTCTGATAATTAGTGGAATTATAGGTGTCGCAATTGGAGACATTTTTTTTCTGGCTTCTTTAAGAAGAATTGGATCTAGTTTAAGCGCAATAGTAAGTACCGGGTACACAATATCAATATTTATCCTTGCTTTTTTAATGTTTGGTGAAGTTATATCATTTATTTCATATTTAGGTGGAGTACTGGTAATTCTTGGCGTAGTAATTGGGACAATTGATCGAGATTTAGAGAGGACACCTAAAGAAATTTTATACGGTGTATCATTTGGTTTGTTAGCTAACCTTTGCACTGCCTATTCTGTATTATTATTGAGACCTATAATGGATGTTCACCCTGTTGTGCCTATTGCTTTAATTCGATTTAGTATAGGTATGATTATAAGTGCATTTGGAATTTTATATTTAAATGGAAAGCTCGCTTTGAGGGAAACAATTTTGAAAGGATTCTCCAATTACAATTTACTGGCAGGAGCATTTTTTGGAACATTTTTATCCGTAATATTTTGGTTAGCTGGATTTAAATATACTCTCGCCGGAAGAGCAGCTATATACAATCAACTCTCTACAATTTTTATTATTCTTCTTGCTTCAGTTTTCTTAAATCAGCACATGACAAAGAGAAAATGGGTCGCAGTATCTCTAGCTTTAATGGGTTCCTTCGTTGTTAGTCTTTATTGAAAAGAAGATCACTGAACTCCATCAAATAATAAAATTATTTTATGGACCACGCTTTAAAAGAAAAGAGTTATCAGAACGGTTTCATAATTGGAGAAAAACAGTCCAAAGGCTTGAAATAGAAAAAAATGAAATTATAAGTGATGGCTCTAGGTCACAATATTCTGAACAATTTAAAAATTGGAAATGGATTATAATTCAAACGGTTTTGTGGTTATCTATATCAATAAAATTTGATTTTAATCCTGTTATTAACTTAATGGCATTTTTTACTATTCTAAATCAATTCATCCAAAATATTTTTTCAATAGCTCAAGATAAAAAGCAAATTTTTAACACTTTTATTACCCAAGAAATTTTATCAATGCTTTCTTTTTCAGATTTACTTTGGGAAAAGATATCTGAGCTCAATAAAGAAGATGAAATCATGAAAGCTGAAAGATCAAATATTCCCTCTGAGATTGAATGGACTGATATAAATATTGAATTATTGCCAAATGAATTTGATGATGAGTTACCTTTTTTACGTGTTATAATAGGTCATGAACAAAGTGATATACTACACCCATTAAAATTAGGATTAGTTAAAAGTTCAGATCATAAAAAGCAAAATAGGCTGTTTATTATTTTAAAAGCGTTTGGGAAATATGGGAGCTTTATTTTTAATGGGGATAGCTATCAAAAAAAATCTATTGAAGAATCAATGAGTGAATTATCAAAAAATTTAATTCGTTATTTTGGTTTAAAAGATATGATGCCAATCATGAAAAATGATAAAGTAGCAAGTTGGGAATGTTTTATTAACATCAATGATAAAACAAATAGTTGGCATCAGCTTGAGCAAGAAAGATTTCAAGATGTAAGATTGTTATTGAGTGATTGGGTACCTCTAACTGAAGAGATCAAAAAGATTGATATATCCGAAGAGTCTCATAAAATGAAAGGGTATGGGTGGTAAATAAAATGGTTTTTTTAATACTCTTTATTGGATTAATTATATTTAACATTGCAGATGAAATTGAAGGCTATATAATTGAAAAAATATAAAAAGCTCTCCAAAAATGAAATTAATTCATTGCCACAAATTAAGTTCAATGGCGATGTAGAGGTTTTGTCTTCAAACGATAATGTTCAAGCAGCTGTTAATTATTTAATGAATTACGACCTTATTGGTTTTGATACGGAAACAAAACCTACCTTTGTTAAAGGTCCTTTAAATCCCCCATCAATTTTGCAACTCGCTTGTATTGATAAGGTGTATATTTTTCAGCTTGATAATGAAAGTTTGTATAAGAAATTATTTCCTATCCTTTCAAATGAAAATATAACTAAATGCGGGGTATCCGTTGATAGAGACTTGATTGAACTAATGTATTTATCGCCATTTGATCCACTTTCATTTGTAGACCTAGGTAATATTGCTAGGGATTATGATGTCCCGCATCATGGACTTAGAGGTTTAGTAGCAATGTTTTTAAAGCATAGAATTTCTAAAGGAGCACAGATTTCGGACTGGAGCAAAACTGTACTTTCAC
>Ga0208277_1001701_pt1 | contig 12712 bp, 12 predicted proteins | sample ETNtaG_5_FD_185782 | JGI IMG/M metagenome (GOLD analysis project Ga0208277, IMG submission 185782) | Marine microbial and viral communities from oxygen minimum zone, Eastern Pacific Ocean - ETNP201406SV205 (SPAdes) (version 2) | ecosystem: Environmental > Aquatic > Marine > Oceanic ...
GCTGCTTCCGCTAGGCCAGCAGAGATGAGTATCTCAGCAATCAGTGACGGACAGTTTTCCACATCCCCCATAGTCAGAACAATCTCAGTTCCATCCGCCATCAGAATCGGGTCCTCTACATCCTTGAGGATGCGAATCCTGAGAAGATCAGACACTTCCTCACCCCCAAACTCTTCGAGCGTTCCTGACTCAGAAGGTGAGGATGCATGTTCTGGAAAACCATCCATTTCTCTGATTCGATCCTCTTCGTCGAAGTCTGGCTCCTCCCAATCAACTTGCTGTTTCGGAATCGAAATCGGCTTAACGTCCTCTTCTGCTCCCTGCTCAGAGAAGTCTCTGAGAGTCTCACTGACCCCATTCTCTGGCTTATCTGAATCAGAAAATCCAAGCATGGAAGACCATGAAGTTGAGACCTTGTATTTCTCGGCAAGATCCCTAATGCCGTTGTAGAAAACCCTCTCTGATGGATCATGCCTACTCCAATCTAAAGTCTGGAAACCGATTGAACCCCCATTAACTGTGTTCAGTAGATTTGATGACACAGCGTGCCTTGTGAATGAAGTAAGCCTAATTCTAGTCAGATCTCTTACGCAAGTCCGTGCAACCCCAAGTCTTCTAGAGAGTAACTGTGCCTTTGCAGTCATCCCCTCATCTCTGACAGTTTCCGATAGCTCCGTCTCCATACTTTGCAATAACTGTCCCACTGCGTTCCAGAAGACCACTCCATCCGCCATAGCAACATCAACTGGAGAATCACTGCTCTTCTGCTTCCTAGTGACTTCTATCAGGGTCTTGTGAACAGCTTCCAACTCGTTTTTGGAAAGCCTTCGAGGACCAGATCCGACTGCCATGAACACGACCTATTCACCATCCCACGTCGGAGATACATCAATAATTCCTTGAATATTCTTCCGTCCACTCATCCGCGAGAATAAAATCCAACCCTTCTTTCCGAAAGGTGCAGGTGTACCCGAGTGGTCAAAGGGGGAGGGCTCAAGATCCTCTGCATAGCGCTTCGCAGGTTCGAATCCTGCCGCCTGCACCACGAGAGTTTATTCCAATAGTGACTTTAATAGTTCGACAGAACCTTCCTTTCCCCGATTGAAGGTTAGGCAGTCGGATGCTTCCACAACTTCTGGCAACTCGTCGTTGACAGCTACGGAGAAACCAACTAGATTGAACATGGAAATATCGTTTTGAGCATCTCCGCACGCAATAACTCTTGACGAATCGATCCCTCTTCTTTCTAGTGCAATTCGAAGGGCATTGCCCTTGTCAATCCCCGGTTTAACGATATGAACTGCAAATCCAGTTGGAACAACTTCAAGATCGGACCACTCGCTTTCTGCAAGAAGATCAACCATTGAGTTGAATTGATCAGTCTCCTTCAAACACCACTCGGTTTCCCTCCATCGATTAGACTCAATTCCTCTTGGATCCAAACCATCGATTTTCGTACCCAGCCATTCAGCTGCTTGCTTTGCCCTCGCACCATCCGATAGTATGAGTATCTCATGCCCATCGTTGCTGTCCCAGACAACTCCCCCATTCTCAGCAATAATGAAACCGGAAGCCCCAATTGACTGTAGAATTGGGGTTATATTTGGTAGAGTTCGACCTGAGGCAATTGATACGGGCATTACTTCTCTATCCACTCTTCTTGCGAGATGAACAAACTCATCGTGGAAACCATCTGAATCCAACAGGGTGCCATCTACGTCGAACACTATCATGTCCCAGTCTCCAAGGTTTGGAATATGCACCATGGCCAATCGAGTTGGTTGGTACACAAGATACCACCGACAAGGATGCACCATGTTCAAGCCATATTGGATTCTGGAGAGAACATGGCCGAAGAGTCTGAGGACTTCATCTACTTGGACGATGAGGTAGGAGAAAATAATAATCCAAAGAACCCAGATTCTCGAAGAATTACGTTTCCCAAGATGAAACTGCCAAAGAGAGGCCCAGCAAAACAGCCCCCATCTTCCGAATCCAAAATGGATACTTTACAAGAAACAGAAGAAATTGAAATCTCCATGGATGGGGTATACCAATTCGAATGGGGAATAATGGGTATGGACTGCCCCGATTGCGCTATGAAGGCAAATAGGGCTGTCAAACGCCTTCCCGGCGCTGAGGAATGTAGAATTTCAGTTGCTGATGGAATGGTTGAGCTTTCTCAAGACATTTCTAGCGGAACCGTCTCAAGAGCATCTTCCGTACTTTCCAGCTTAGGTCATGATCCAGATGTTGGTTGGATGAGGGCTCAAGGAGCAGATGCAATGAGAATTGCAGACAGACTAGGGGTAAAAGAAAAGGAATTGAGAAAATGGCTATTGAATATTCCAGGGATATTGGACGTTAGAATTGACAAAGGACGAATAGATATTCAGAGAGTTTGGATTACAGATCCAAAACTCAGGAACGCCTCAGAGAAGAACTTGTCACGTGTTTTGGGCGAGGGATATACACTATCATCGATTAGAGAGTCGGGTTTTAGGAAGGACCAGATACAGCTTCTTGCTGCAGTATTGATACTTCCATTGATATTTCTGACAGCATTAATCGAGAAATCAAATCTGATGCCTTCCTTTGTTGCATGGGTGATTACGCTCGCCGGTGTCGCCTTTGCAGGAAATAATCTGTTCAAAGAAGCAATTTCCAGCCTAAGAAACAGGGTGGTGGGATTCCAAGTCTTAACCTCACTAGCAGTTTTGGGTGCGCTTGCCTTGGGCGAACTGGTAGAGTCTTTGTTGGTCGTAGCCCTCGTTTCCTTCGCATCGCATCTTGAGAATAGTGCCTTGGTTAGAGCAAGACAGTCTATGCAAGGAGGTCTTGATAGGCTACCTAGGAAAGCTAGGGTTGTAACTAAAGAAAACCCAACGATTAATGAGGCGAGTAGAAGTCTTTCAGTCATACAACCAAACTCCATGATTTTCGACTCCATCAGAGACTGTGACAATGATCTAATTCCAGTAGAGGCTTTGGAAATTGGAGAAATAGTAGAGGTAAGATCTGGAGAGACAGTTCCTGTTGATGGCATCATTATTGAGGGAGTTGGTGCTATTGATCGGGCTCCTCTAACAGGAGAACCGATCCCAGTCCCAGTAAAGCCCGGTGACAGGGTCGAAGCTGGACTAGTGCTAGCACGAGGACCTCTAGTAATTGAGTCCGAGGCAAAGGGTTCTGAAACTAGACTTTCTAACCTGATTGATCTAGTCAGACACTACAAGGACAAACCAACTAGGACTCAGAGCGTCATCGAGAATTTTACCCTCGTTTGGACTCCAATGGTCGTTTTCCTAGCTCCAATTATCGGTTTCCTATTCACCAGTTCTACCGAACAAGCCATTCTAACAACGCTTCTTCTCTGGGTAGTTTCATGCCCCTGCTCGTTATTACTTGCCTCTCCCGTCCCCCATGCAGCCGCATTGACAACAGCCTCGTCACTCGGACTAATTGCTAGAGGTGGGGATATCCTCGAATCGGCTGCAGAGGTACAGCTTGCCTTGTTTGATAAGACGGGAACCTTGACTAGTGGACAACCAAAGATAACTGGCATATTCGTCGCCAAGGGTGTCGATGAATCCAGAGCGATAAGAATCGCTGCAGGTCTTGAGACTAGATCCAACCACCCTTATGCTAGAACAATACTCAATGAGGCTGCCTCTCGGTCCCTTGATCCAATGAAGATTTCACAGATTAAGGATGGAGATGCTGGCGTAATCGGTACTCATAGGGGAAAATCTGCAATCCTTGGCAGTGCTGAATGGGTCAGTTCTCAGGGAGTTTTCATTCCTCCAGAAATCGAGGAGGCTCTAGAAGAATCAAGAAATGCAGGTTCAGGCTCAAGCTTACTTTCAGTAGATGGATCGGTGATTGCAATGATAGGATTTGCAAATGACGACATCAGAGAAGGTGTTCTGGAGGTAATTAGCGAACTATCTTCACATGGAGTCAAGATTGAAATTCTTAGCGGCGACGATCAGTCTAGCGTTGAGGAGTTTGGTAAGAAAATAGGGATCGAATCGAATCTATGCAAAGGAGGCGTAGATCCAGAGGCCAAGGCAAAATATGTCACGGAAAGATCATCGAAAAATAGGACAATGATGGTTGGAGACGGATTCAATGATGCTGGAGCTCTAGCAGCAGCTGACATAGGCGTTGCAGTAGGTAGCGGGGATCAGGTCAATCTGGATGCCGCCGATGTTCTTATTCCCGGACAGAATCCTATTACACTGGCTAGTCTGATCATTCTAGCTAAGCAAACCAAGAAGGTAGTATACGTAAATATTGCAATCTCTGTAATAGTTACGATGATACTAGTCTCTGCTGTGCTTTTTGGATTCAAAATGAACTTGGCCGCAGGAATCGCTCTTCACGAGGCAAGCGCGATAATCATCATACTGAATGGAATGTGGGTTTCTGGTAGTGGCGCGCAGAGGCTAACTACACTTGCAGAAATATTCAGAGATATTTTCTCTGATTTCGTGGAAATTTGGAATATATTGACAGGAAAGGTAGTGGAGACAACTCATCGACCGCTTGATTAACTGCACGTATTTCCCAATATCATGGCACCTCCTGAGGTAGAGTCCAAGATAGCCCCTCCCTTGGTGAACTGTCCAAAGTGCGAGGGAATGCTTCCTCAAGGACTAGGGGAAATCGAATGCGCTCTATGCGGAGCCTTGAGTCGAGTTTCTCATCAACCAACTTTGACTGCTCTAAAAGAAGAAAAGGTCCAATGTCCACATTGTATGACAGCAGTCGAAGCTGGGACAGAAAAGAGACCAGTAGATCTCTCCTGCGAAGCCTGCTCAGGAATGTTCACACTCACTAGGAAGATTGTCAAGGTAGAGGTCCAATGCCCATCTTGCGAAGCCAATCTTAGGATTAGGCCTAGGCCAGGTAAGAGAGAACTCACATGCCCAGGCTGCCAGAATGCGTTCCTAGTCACATTCTAATCTGAGATTGAAATAAGGGCTCAGAAATAGGCACCTATTGCAAAATTCTACCCTCTTCCCTCAAATACCCCGAAAAGGACGTGGAACTGGGGATGGGTGCGTGAGTGAGAGCAAGCCGGCTGAATCGACAGAGCCTGAGGGTTTGGACGAACTCGATGCTCTGAGAGCAGAACATGCGCTATCTTCTACAGCAATGGGAGCCGCTGCAAGAGCCCGAGAAAGACTCGACGAAGAGTCAACATTACGATCCGGAATACGAAGAGAGCGTAGAATAAGAATTTCTGAAATGACCGAGAGAGTCTCGGGAATGCAAGGTGCGATGAGAAAGGCAAACGAGATTCTCTTTGAAGAGCAACTTCAGCAAATTGAGGCAGATCTCCGAGATGAGTTGGAGGATGAACTTGAGAGGCTTGAGAAGGAGGCTTTAGAGAGAGAAGAAAGACTTCTCCGCGAGGAGATGCTGCACAGGCTAAGAAGAGAGGAGAATAGGCTAAGGGATCAATTAGATCTTGAGAGAGATAGGCGGATTGAGGCTCATAAATCAAGAATAAGAGATAGACTAAGGGAAGAAATGGAGATTGAGTTCTCAAGAAGGAAAGCATTTCTGGAGGAGAGACTGGATCTAGAGGCAAATCAAGGAATTGATAGGATGGAGCGTAGGGTTGAGATGGATCTCCGGGAAGCAATGGAGTCCGAAATTCATCGGAAAGCAGAGGCATTTCGACTAGAACAAGAAATAAAGATGAGAGAAAGCATTGCCAAAAAAAGACGCAAGCACGAGTCAAAGATGGAAAAGCAATTAGAGAGTGAGAGAGAATCTCTAGAGAAGGAAATGAAGTCTGATATTGCCGTCAGAACCAAGTCCCTGCAGGAAGAGTCAGAAAGAGCTGCTTTGGGAGAGTTAGATCGTAGATTCAGTGCAGAGAGGGAAAGCATGGAGGCTGCCATAGGTCTTCGAAGACAAGAATTGGCGCTAGAGAGCGAGGTTGAGATGGAGCATAGAGTTGCGGATTTTGTCAAGGAGAGAGAGGCAGAGATGATGAACAATATAGAGAAGCAACTCTCAATGAGAGGAGATTTGTCAAAGAAGGAGATAAAGGAGATGGTCAAGACGCTGGAGTCAGAAATAAGAGTAAAGATGGAAACAGCTCTATTGGACGCAAGACACAGTGTAATGGAGCAATCTAGAACTTAGTGGCTATGATCCGGTAATCGAATTAATCCTGTTATCTGCTTCTTTTGCGAACTCCCAGTAAGACTTGCTAGCTTGATTAGCCTTCGTAGGCTTCTCTAAAATTACTATTGGCGAACCTTCCAGAGGCGACTCTGCCACTGCCACAGACCTGGGAATTTGAGAATCAAAAACCCTCTCTCCAAAGTGCTTTCGAGCTTGATCGGTGACAGTTTCACATAACTTGCTCCTAGATTGAACCATAGTCATCAAAATCCCCAACAGCCCTAGTCCAGGATTTACTGATTGCTGAACATCCCTAATTGCAGAAACTAGCTGACCCATACCTTCCATAGCATAGAACTCAGCTTGAATAGGGATTAGAATCCAATCAGATGCACAGAGGGCATTTATTGTAAGCAAACCAAGTGATGCTGGAGTATCTATAATTATCAAATCAAAATTTCCCATTGCTTCGTTTAGAGCTAGTTTTAGCCTGTTTTCTCTGCCAACCCTTGTGGCTAGATCTATTTCGATTCCAGTTAAATCCATATCAGCAGGTAGAATCCATAGATTTCGTACTCCAATGTTCTTTGGTGGACCGCGAATTTTCTCCGGATTGCTTCGTTTCCAAGCCGCTCTCATGGATCTGGACAGAATTTCTGGACCAATTGTGCAATCTTCTAATTTCAGAGATTCATCGTCAACACCTCTGGAAAAAATCTCATTCATCGTGGGCCCGACTCTCTTTTTGTCCACCCCGAATGTCGTTGCTACGTTTCCCTTAGGATCCATATCTACAAGCAGTACCTTCCTACTGGGAATCTCGTAATCTTCACTACCCATCGCGAGAGACGATGCCAGATTGACAGCTGTTGTTGTTCTAGCACATCCGCCCTTGTGATTTACACAAGCAACCACCACGGTCATGTTGATGAGTACGGGATTAGGTTAATTGCGATTCCCGACTACTGTATTACGGGGACGTTAACTTCACTGAGAATCTTGTTCACGACTCTCCTTCCGGTAACTCCTCTGATTTTTGACTCTGGTTTGAGTACTATTCTATGGCTAACTACATCAAGAGCTACACCCTTAACATCATCAGGTATGACATAGTCTCTCCCGTCAATAGCAGCAGATGCTCTTGAAGCTTTGAAAAGCCCCTGACTAGCTCTTGGAGATGCTCCAGCCTCTATTCTCGGATCTGCTCTAGTTCTCTGAACGACTTGAACGATATAACCCAGAATGGCCGGATCAATATGTACAGTCTCTAGTGCCTTTTGCATTGCAACAACCTTCCGTGGCTCCACGATCTGCTCCACATCGTAGTTATCCTTTCCTCGCAACTTTCTTCTCTGAAGAATCGCCTTTTCCTCGTCCATCGAAGGATAACCCATACTCATCTTCATGAGGAATCTATCCATTTGAGCCTCTGGAAGAGGATAGGTACCTTCTTGCTCTATTGGATTCTGAGTGGCCATTGTTACGAATGGAGCTGGTAGTTTGTGTGTGATGCCCTCGATTGTTACTTGCTTTTCCTCCATCGCCTCAAGCAAAGCAGCTTGCGTCTTTGGCGGTGCTCGATTGATTTCGTCAGCAAGAAGAATATTGGTGAACAAAGGTCCAAACCTCGGTCTGAACTCTCCAGTCTTCTGATCATACATGTAAGTTCCAATGATATCGGCTGGAAGAAGGTCTGGAGTGAATTGTACTCTCTTGAACTTGCATCCCAGGGCTTCTGCAAACGTGTTAGACATCAGAGTCTTAGCAAGACCCGGATTGTCTTCAATCAGAATGTTTCCATTTGCTAGAATTCCTATAGCGACCTTTCGAATGTTCTCGGGCTTACCGATAATGACCTTTGCAACCTCGCTCATTAGGTTGTTTGCATGACCAGAGACCGATCTGATCAGGTCTTTAGAGCTAGAACCACTACCCTGTGCAATCGTCACACTCAACCCTCTTGATTACTAGGCCGATTTATTGACTACTTGAGTGTTAGGTCACTTTGAACAATTCATGCTACGAACTATCTTCCCCAGAAGTGGTCGTTCTTTCTATGAATGGCGAGCAGCTCTTCGTAGACTTCTTTCTCGACAGAGGTCATCTCCATCTTCCTAAGCTTCCTAGCATGAGACTCTGGGATATCCACTAAGAGGACATCTCCTTCGTCGATCTGCCTACCAACAGTAACCCCCTCGACAGAAATTGCCACTTCAGCACCCTGCTTGGCCTCCTTAAGACTCTCCTGACCTGACCTGATCGATTTTATCCTACCAACTTTAGATCCATCTTTGAGAAGTCCTTGGCCAACGTGAATCCTACCCGCTAGCACCCTCACCCCAACTACAGCAGGTTTCGATATTCTGAATGTGTGATCTGGAAGCAGCATTATCCTTCCCGGATACACCACTAATCCCCTTCTTTCTTCTTCAAGTTCAGAATTTCTTTCCTCCACCCATTCCTCTCTTTCCTCTAGAATTCTGTATATGATGTCAGATCCGATGTGTTTCACTCCCACTTCCGATGCCGCGACTTCTTCTTCTGCCTCTTCTAAAATTTCAGTGCTGAATGCCATAATCAACCGATTAAGGGGGTCGGAAGAAGCCTCAGCACTACGTATGTCTCTACGACTAACCTTCCCTATCGAAGCCTCTCGAATTGGAACATCAATCTCCCTAAGTTCCTTTGCAAGAGCCTCCAGACCACCAACCGTGTCAGACTTGATACAGACGCCTTCTTCGTCTAGCTCAATTGAGAGATTTGCCTCCTCGTTCGCTGCTCCCATTGCAGTTTCTCGCTCTTCTTCTGAGCTAACAACTCTCAAAGTCGTACCTACAAGAACTCCATCCAAAGATGGCGCGCTGATCTTTACTCCAGCTGCCGCATAGACTGCTTCTGTGTTATCCCATCTGTCTCCAGCGTCCCTCATCTCGCTCATTCCTCTTGGTGAGAAGAGACCTTTGACATGTGTGTTAATAGCCCCCCTGTCTCCAACTAGGACTACTTCATCTCCCTTGCGAATTGTGCCTCTGTGTAGAATCAGATCAAGTGTTTTTCCAAGCCCCCTCTCTTCCTTCATTTCTAAAACAGTTGCTTCTCCAGAGCCTTTCACGTCAGTCAATTGATCCGAGAGGTATCTTTCTGCAAGACCGATTACAACTGCTAGTAGGTCCTGAACACCCTCCCCTTCTCTAGCAGAAATGGGAACCATCGCAATCTCCTTGGTGAAATCCTTGATTCTCTCGTATCTCTCGAGATTGAAACCCTCTTCGGCAAACTGTCCTACAAGATCCCAATATCGCTGATCGAATAATCCGTGCACCTCCTTGGACTGCTCTCTCATCGAGATCGCCATCGATCTACCTTCTTGATGCTGCCATCCATGGATTCTATCCACCTTATTAGCTGCGACCACGAAAGGGGTCTTCGATTGCTTGAGGATTCTAAGTGACTCTCTTGTTTGTGGTCTACAACCTTCCATAACATCAACGATTAGTATCGCAATATCTGCCAGAGAGCCACCCCTAGCACGGAGTGAGGAGAACGAATGATGCCCCGGAGTATCAATGAAAAGGAGACCCGGCGAATCGAATTTCTTCCCTCCTAATAGCGGCGCACATAAATCATTCAGAATTTCCGATGGCACCTCAGTGGCTCCGATGTGCTGGGTAATGCCACCAGCCTCTCTGTCCATCACCGATGAACGACCTTGCTCTCCAAGGGATCTTACGTGATCTAGCAAGGATGTCTTTCCATGATCAACATGGCCTAGTACAGCGACGATGGGTTGTCTACGTTCTGACATTCTACCCACTTCATGCTCCTTCCCCTTCAGAATTGATTGTTCACTCGTAGATGTGCGTCTCTGCGTCACGGGTCCAGTCTACCAATCCATCTGGGAACCAAAGGCCCAACTCGAATGAAGCAGTTTCCTCTCCGTCAGAACCATGAATCACATTGTGACCGATGTCCATTGCTAGGTCTCCTCTGATAGTACCCGGTGAGGCAGTTCTACCATCGGTTGGCCCGATAATGTTGCGTGCCACGCTTATTGCATCGACTCCAGCCCATGCCATAGCCACTACAGGTCCAGATGTGATGAAATTGATGAGTCCAGGGTAGAAGGGACGCTCGCTGTGAACCTCATAGTGCGCCTCTGCTAGCTCTAGAGAGGGTGTCAACTGCCTGAGTCCGACTAGCCGTAGACCCTTGGTCTCGAATCTGCCGATAATGTCAGCCACCAAGCCTCTCTGTACGCCGTCAGGTTTGATCATCACGAAGGTCGTTTGCATTTCTCCCATGTTTCGGCCGAAACACCTCCCCTATTTCAACGAAGTCACCAGAACAAATTCTTGATGAGCCTAGTATCATTGCGATAGAACATGAAAAAAATCGTCCAATTGCTATTATCGCTTTGTTTGCTTCTTCCAGGATGTTTGGATAGCGTAAATGATACAGTAAACCCCGAGAGGGAACTATTCGACGATAATACATTCGTAAATGAGGATCAGCATATCAAGCTGACTTGGTCAGTTGATTCTGTAGCTACAATTAGAATGGAGTTTGAAAAGCAAGAGGGTCCAAATCTAGATTTCTACACAATGACCGAGATAAATTACGAGAAGTACGAGCAATGTGCTGAAGGAGAGGACGAGAGCTTCGTTTACTTTGCTGATCTGAGCGCTCCAAACTCCGGTGGGGCAAGCTTGCAGGCCAACGTCGATGCTGGGACCTATGTGACAGTGATTGACAACACCGATTGTCCCGAAGCCCAACCTCCTGATCAAGGAGGATTATGGTCTACTGATGATAACGACAGAGCTAGAGTCGATTACAGAATTACTGCTCAATGATACGGTTACTTGATGCCGCCCTTCTCGTAGCGACGGGTCCACTTCAGTCGCCTAGCGTTCCTCTTCAACTTGAGCATGTTCTTTCGTGACTTGCTGTCCTTGAACCAGTATACTGAACCATCCCTCTTGACGAACATCATACCAGTGCCCGGTTCAATCTCCTCGTTTGTGAAACTGCAAATCCGCTGCTCTGGCATCATAATCACCTAGAGCCTATCCTTCTAGCTTCTCGACCCGTATCTCTGAGCATTAGAATGTCTCCACCTTCTCCAGTTACAGGATCAGGGCCTCTTACAGGGCCTAGTACGTTTCTTGTGATAATTCTTCCAACGTCTCTCGGGTTGTCAGAGTCTAGCACTCTTACCTTAACCTGCATCGCCTCTCCAGTTAGGCCTGTTCTGCCTACTATCTCAACGACTTCAGCGGGCCATGCTTCGGTTGCCATTACTCAAACCTCCAAATCATGATGAGAGGGTCTCGAAGTGCGACTTTACCTCGTTGAATCGATCCATCCCCTCTTTCTCGACCTGCATTACCGCTATCGCGGCAGTCCTGGTTCCCGTGCTCATTCCAGCAGCTTCTGCTAGGTACGCTTGATCCTCAACGTAGATGAATGGTATTTCCTTCTCTTTGCAAATCATTGGAATGTGTGCCAGAAGTTCTCCTGGATTGACATTTTCTGCCATCACGACCATCTGCGCAGTCCCCCTCTCTGCAGACTTGGTAACCTCATTGGCTCCTTTCTTTAGCCTGCCTTTGCCATCTTTTCCTAGGCTTTTGACCATCTCGTAAACTTGCTCTTGTACGTCTTGGGGTGTTTCGAATACTATGTGTACACTCATTGGAACATCTCCTCGTGTTATGTAAGCCGCCGCACGGCATGACCGATATAAACGCAGCGTATTGCTCCAGTCACTCGTTATGTGCACCTTGCTCGATGAGTTTGCTCAAACCTCTTGCTAATGCAGGTGCTGCGGAGACGCTAGCCCTAGGATTAGGAAGAGAGTCAGTAGTATGCACCCCATTAACATGATTCGCTAACCTAGACAATGCTCCACCTGTGAATAGGCCATGTGTGCATGCTGCGTAGACTTCCTTCGCTCCCTGCCTGATCAAGGCATCACTGGCTCTACAGATTGTCCCTCCCGTACTGATCATATCATCAACAATAGCAACCACTTTTCCAGAGACATCAAGGTCCTTCGGAGTGTGCTCTATTGTATGTGCGTCAATCCTAGTCTTTTCAAGATAGGAAAAATCACATTCAATCAGGCTTGCTACCTCTGAGGCTCTTGATATGGCACCCTTGTCGGGACTTAGGATGAAGTCTGGCCCGACCTCGTTCTGTAGTTTTTGAGCAATCTCGGGCATTGAACTTACGTACTCTATTGGAACGTCAATTTCCGCCAATACTTCCGGAGAATGCAAGTCTAGGATCACAATTCCTTCACAATATTTCGAAATAATCTCTGCTACTAATCTTGCAGAAATCGACTCACCGGCATTGAATCGCTTGTCCTGTCGAGCATATCCATAATATGGAATAGCTAGGAATATTCCAGGCCCAACATCCTCGAAACTCCCGCTCCAATCGCCCTTCAAACTTGACAGATCCCCTCTTCTAACGTCTCTAATCGCTCCCAGGAGTAGTAGAGTCTGGATTATTCCCGAATCAGGGAAGGTATTGGAAACCAGAACAACTTTCTCTGATCTTA
>Ga0208277_1001705_pt1 | contig 12693 bp, 15 predicted proteins | sample ETNtaG_5_FD_185782 | JGI IMG/M metagenome (GOLD analysis project Ga0208277, IMG submission 185782) | Marine microbial and viral communities from oxygen minimum zone, Eastern Pacific Ocean - ETNP201406SV205 (SPAdes) (version 2) | ecosystem: Environmental > Aquatic > Marine > Oceanic ...
AGTGGCGACATTGAGGATAACAAAGACAAGCGCGAAGGTGTAGAGGAACTCAGCACCGAGAGCTTGAGTTGTATCCATTTCTAGAGCCGTCACACTAGTTTCTGCAAACAATATATTCTCAGATGCAAGTGCAGCCAATGCTCCGGCAATTATCTGGACTGCGATGTAAGGAGCAACATCGTCCTTCTCACAGGCACCTCGCAACCATATTGCAACGGTTACAGCGGGATTGAAGTGGGCTCCGGATATGTGGCCAACTCCGTAGATCATTACCATCAAGGTCGCAGCTATTGCAAACGGGGCATAATCTCCCGCAGAGCCGTGTACGGAGGCGGTACAAATTGTCAGGGCAAGGAAGAAAGTCCCGACAAATTCGGCAATCAGTTTCTGTTGTAGCGAGTGCTCAGACATGGATTGTTGCGAAAATCGAACGTCCATCAATATTCTCAACGGAATTTGTATGGTTCATCAGGAGGTCCGGGGAGGGGGAGCGGAGTCCTATTGCTTGAATTATTGATATTTTGTTGGTTTGATCCCAAGTCAATCCAAGCATCAAGAGTAGTTTGGTGTCCGCCCTCGCATGAGTAAAAATTTGAATCTATAGCAAAGGCTAGGGCGTCAACCTCAATCTCAATTACTCTCAACCAGATTTTCAATGGAAGTGTAGGTTCCTGACTCATACAAGATAAATCAATCATTTCAAAGAATTGTTCTCCATCCTCAATAACATAGAACGCTCTTGTGGACTGAAAGGGAATTCCGGGGTGTGTCTTCACGGCTAATGCTGTACGAGTGAAACAATGCCAATCTTCCCCATCTTGAGTTGAAGTTGAGATTTCTGTAGTAAATCCTGATTCAAGCGCTTCACTTGTCAATTTGGTTCGCTCAAGAAGATGAATTAGCCCTGTGGGGAGATGAGCAGATTCTCTGGTTTCATCTTCCAATTCAGATGCTGTTCTACCAAAGGCGAACATAGCGCATTCAATTTCGTTCTGTTGGGAGACGGTGTAGTCTCGAATAAGCGTCAATTTCCAGTTCTGATTTCCGATTGTATTTGTACCCATATCTGCTTTGACCCCCTGAGGGAAATTACCACTGATTCGATGAGTCAGGAACTTTCTCCGAGTGGTATCTATCACAGTAAACTCCAGAGTATATTAAGCGGATGGAAATCTGATTCGGTCAAAGCAACATTCTCTTGTTCGAACAAAGAATTAGTTGATTACTACTGCCTCTATTCGGAAGTCATGTTATCATCTCAGAAGGAGAAGGCCTTGGTCACGGGTGCATCTAGCGGAATAGGTCGAGAAATTGCGAGAGTATTGGGTTCACAGGGCTGTGACCTAGTTATTACCGCTAGAAGAAAAGCAGAACTAGAATCTCTTGCAAAAGAGTTGACTGATAGACATTCTATCGAAGTAAAAGTAGTCGTATCCGATCTCTCTGAACAGGTAGGGGTAGAGAATCTGATTAGGGACACCGGAGAAATAGACATACTCGTCAATAATGCTGGTTTCGGATTTAACGGTGAGCATTTGAGCCTCAACCAAGAGGGGCAACTCAACATGATTGACCTGAATATTAGAGCCTTGACTCACTTAGCTCGCCATTACGGAGCAGAGATGAAAAAACAAGGTTCGGGGAAGATACTGAACGTTGCTTCAATTGCAGGGTATCAACCAGGGCCAAAAATGGCGGTATATTGTGCAACAAAGGCCTACGTTCTATCTTACACACGCGCTTTACATTCTGAGTTGAAGAAAAGTGGAGTATCGGTAACTGCCCTCTGCCCCGGTTTCGTTGAGACCGGTTTCCAAGAGGTTGCTGGAATGGATTTAGGCGCTCTAGAATTATCTGGAGCCGTTCCAGCAGAGAAGGTAGCCAAGACCGCGGTCAAAGCTATGCGTAAAGGCAGAAGAGAAGTAATCCCTGGATTATTGAACAAGCCAATTCCCTATGCAAACAGGCTGATTCCAATAAGCCTAAACTTGGCTGTTGTAAAGAGACTCATGTCGTAATTATCTTTGACAACTCGGGCAGTAAAATGTCGAGCGGCCGGATTGAACGATACGTCGAATTATACCTTCACAACTTTCCTGCTTGCAGGTTTCTCCCTCTCTGTTGAATACCATGAATTGTTGAGGGAAATAGCCTAAATCACCCGATCCATCAACACCTCGAAAATCTGAAATCGTCGAGCCGCCGGCTTCGATGGCATCGAAAATTACCTCATTGGTAAATTTGTGAATTCTCTCAACTGCGACAACAATACGTTGACTTTTACCCGCCACTTCAGCCGCGGTTTTCGTAGGAGAAATCCCTGAGCGGTGGAGAATCTCACTAACGTAGATATTACCCAATCCTGCAACAACTCGCTGGTCGAGTAGAACTGTTTTGATTGGACTACGACGACTGTGTAAACCCTTCTTAAGCGATTGTAAAGTGAAATCATCGGTAAGCGGTTCCGGTCCTAATCCTGAGAGTAGTTTATGTTCTCTTTCAGAGGATGTCGGCATCAAATCCATGATGCCAAATCTACGATGGTCGGAATAAGTAGAGGTTAAAGTGCCGTCGTCAAATTCGACGTATACGTGATCGTGTTTCCCATCACCTGGTGAATCAATTGTCCAGACTCCAGTCATCCCCAGATGACTTAGCCAAGTATTTCCATTGTCTAGGCGAATCAAGAGGTATTTTGAGGCGCGTCCAATCTCCACTACCTTCGCGCCAGTCAGGCCTTCTTCAAGATTCGATGGAAATGGAAATCGTAGATTAGGACGGCGTAAATCGACAAAGCTAATTCGTCTTCCTACCCAATGAGGAATGAGACCACGACGGACCGTTTCTACCTCAGGCATCTCCGGCATATACGGGGCAGTGTATCTGAGAAAATGATGTTATCCATTGTTAGATTATACGCCCAAAGCATTGAAGGCTGGATTCACTGACGAATTAATATGACTGAGGACTCCAGTGGACCACAAATTTCGGGAGAACCTGTGACAATTAACGTCAATCCAGGACCTCAGGTAATGGGTGGTCAAATGCAATCAACAAATGCGGTTGCTGGACTAGTTCTTGCCATTCTAGGACTTTTAACTCTATTAGGAGGAGCGAGCGCTTTATGTTGTGGACCTAGCCTTTGCTTTACGATCCCAGCTATGGTTCTAGTAAGTACTGATAAGAAAAATATTGGCGGCACACACCATCCGGATAGTGGTATGATTAATGCTTCAAATGTAATTAATATCCTTAGTCTGATAGGGGCAATACTCGGACTTGGTTTGTATGTGGTTTTATTCTTATTGATTGGGCTTGACTCAGGCGCATTCTAAATTCGAGGTGAATGATGATGGATGAAAATTCTCAATCTGAAGTAACTCCTAACCTCGAGGGGCCTGAAGTATTGTATGTCCAAGGAGTAAGTAATCCAGCAGCGGTAGGCCAATATCCCCAAACCCAAGCGGTTGTCGCCATGGTGCTATCCGTCATGTCTATTGCTGCAGGTTGCGGGTTATGCACAGCGATTCCGGGCTTAATGATGGCGAACACCGCCCTCGAGACCACCAGTAAACATCCAGGTCATCCAGATCAGGGGCTTGCAAAGGCCGCCCAGGTCATGGGATGGATTGGAATTGTTCTGGGAATCATCGGGCTCATACTCGTGGTGCTTTACTTCATTGTTATTGGGATTATAGTTGCTAACGCAGAAGCCTGATTATATCCTAACACAATGAAACACAGCGTGCTGTTCCTCGAATACCGAGATATCGATTACCTCTAGCAATTCTAGATGCTGACAATCTTCTATGATGCTCTTTGTGTGCTCAAATCTAGCATCATCTCCGCCCTCCATCCACCGCTCGCTTGCTGCTTTCAGAGATAGGAGAGCGGTTCCACCTTCTTTGAGAAATGCCGAAGTCATCCTGACGAATGTCTCCGCTTGATCTCCTATGCTAAGATCTTGATGCAACCAATCCACCTTACCTCTAATGTATGGGGCGACAGCAAGTGGATTGCGTGCATCAGCTAAGACCGGAACTAGTCCTTGGCGACGTTCGGCCAATTTGACCAAATCACGCATCATCCTAGGGGAAATATCCACTGCGACCACTTGCCCACCGTGATGATTTCCAGCACCACATACATTGTCATGGATATGACTTACAGTACCACCAGAAGAAGCACCGAGGTAAAGGCAAGTAGAGGCTGCTTCGGGCAATAGTGCAGATGCATCCCTCTTGGTCTTGAGAACGCTGGCGGCTACCTTTGAGCGATTAGGGTCCCAAAGACGCCATTCATTTCTGCCGTCTCTTTTCCGTCTCTCTCCTCTGACCGAGACCCCTTTGACTGCGTTACGAGACCAAAGACTTCTGCGTTCGCGACGAATACCCCAAGCGAGCTTGACGGGTTTTGGCAAATCTATCACTTCCGCTTGGGTGGCTTAGGGAACTTGGCCTTGATCGCCTCGGTCTCTTTGTGAATCTCAGCAACAGTATCCTCGTCCCAAGGTTCTCCACCAAAGTGATCACACCTGACCGCGATTGAGGCCTTTCCAGCGAGGAATCTCGCAATCTTTCCACGTACCCATCTAGGTGAACGCGAAATCTGAGGCATACTGAAGAGTATTGCTCCATGCTTTGGTGGCGCGGCTCCACGCCGATGTGCAGCCATAGCCGCGTGTGCACCTAATACCTGTAGAGAGCCAGATGGCATTCTAGCCAACCTCTCTCTACCCCCTGCTAAAGTTACCATTCGGGCAGCCCCTAGTGGCCCGATTAAGGCTGCAAGACTTGGTACATGTTGCTCGGCTAAATCACGGATAGCCTCCTCATGTGAAGCGAGACGAGCAGTCAGCTCCAACACACCGATAGCATGACTTCGCAATGCTTGCCATTCGACATCAGAGGGTGAATGGACCGGCGAATCCACACCCAATGTGTTTGCAGCCTCTTCGATTGAATTTGATTCTGCTATAGCAGGAGGGATATCATTTCGTTGAGCATCTAAGTCTACTTCCGAGAGGAAAAGACCTGCCCATTCAACACAACGCGCCTCGCTTGTGGTCCAAGATGCGCGAAGTTCAGCCGCTGAGGACACAAGCATATCCAAACGGCGGTCTGTATCACCAGCAGCATTTGCAACCCCTCTCTTTGCTAGAATTGGAGTTGCCGTCTCAAACAATTTTGATTCCTCACCATCTAGTTCGGGCCAATCATCGTCCGAAATTGCACCAAGTGCATCGATTACTGCTTCTGGAAATCGATCGGATAGGGTGCGAGCTTCTGGACTCAAACGCCCACGTTGCAAGTCCCAGAGTCGGTCAGCAACGGCCCCAGACGAGCGCTTACTAGACCAAGCCAACTCGTCATGGATGACACCTTCGTCATCGACAACGCGGGCCAGCCGCCAGTCGTAATGTAGTTTCACGACTACCGCGAGAAGTCCATTCCGCTTGAATCCCGCGCTATTCAGAAAATTCACGGGAAGCGGTCAAAAACCGAATTGCTACGCAACAAAGACATGGACTTGCGGCTTGTTGCACTAGTAGCGGCCGGGGGTGCAATAGGGGCGGTGGCTCGCTATGCTTTGCAACAGTGGCTACCATCGGATTCCTTACCTTGGGGGACTATGACTGCAAACCTCGTTGGATCACTTCTCCTTGGCATATTACTAGGTGCGGTAGCTGCTGGAGCAACAGTTGGTGATGAGGCCGTTTTACTGTTTGGAACCGGCGTATTGGGAGCCTTTACGACCATGTCTGCATTCGCTGTTGATTCCATTCGATTAGCAGAAACTGATGTATCATCTACTTTCATAATGATTACTACAACTATCCTCGGCAGTATTACTTTGGCTTGGCTTGGTTGGCGTTTTTCCATATCGGTAATTGCATGATTAAACAGGAATAATGGATTACGAATGTTGAAGTACGTATCCGACCAGCGCTGGTAGGTCACTCAGACGCAGCAAAGGGAGGATTAGGAATGTTCTGTCCAAAATGTGGAACTCTAGGATTCATGTCACCTGATGGGAATATACGATGTACAGATTACAAATGTGGATACGAGGGACCACTTAGTGGGGACGATGGAAAGGGTGCGGAATTTACAGACCCAATGACCGGAGAAATAATTGATTTGTCGAAAACAACCGCATCTTCATCTGTAAAGGACCTCAAGCATCTCACCGAAGTCGTCGAGGAAGAAGTCGCCAGAGGAACTCTTTGGGTCGGTGATTATCGTTGTCCTGAATGTGACGGGGACCGAATTTTCGTGGTACTTATGCAAACTCGTTCAAGCGATGAACCAGAGACAAAAATTTGCACTTGCGAGGCTTGTGGTCATAGATTCCGTGAGTATCAATGATTGCTCTAGCGACCCACTACGTGGGTCGTAATCAGTTAATATAGTCTGGATTTCCATTAGCGAACCATGAAGAACCCCCCGTTGGAGGAGTCTTAGGTAGGTGTTGGGATGCTTAGAGTCACTGCCAAACAGCAACTGATGCGAGAAATCGTCGATCTGCTCTCGGTTCTTACCGAAGAAGCCAAACTAAGCTGGGGTGAAAATGGCTTGAGTACGACCGTCGTTGACGGCTCCCATGTGGCATTGCTATCGGTTACCGTAGCAGATGCTTGTTTCGAGACATACGAAGTAGAACCTGTTGAGATTGGCCTAGAACTTGGTAAGCTTCGAGACCTTCTCACACTGGCTGGTCCAAACGACTTGGTTGAATTGGATTACGATGGTGCGACCGGTGCAATCAATGTCCGTGTTGGTGAAGTTCATCGGATTCTCCGTGGACTTGACACGGGTTCAATCAACGAGCCTCGACAACCTGACTTGGACTTTGAATGCAAAGCAACCCTAAGCGCGGACAGACTCTCTAGAGCTCTTCGCGCTGCGAAATTTGTTGGAGAGTTAGTCGATTTGAGTCTCGATAAGAATCAGATGACTGTATCCGTTACCGTAGAGGCTGGCGAGGGAGTAAATGTCCGCTTCGATGCAGGGGAAATGTCCGAGTTGGTCGCTCCGAAGCCAACTGCCTCCACCTATTCTTTACAATTCCTTGATCCTCTTAGCCGTAAGTTGGCTAGCGGTCTAACCGAGGAAGTTACCGTCGAGTTCCAAGATCGCTATCCTTTGCGCCTCTCTTGGAATTCTAATGAAGGCGGCGCGTCATGGACATACTTCCTAGCGCCACGTGTCAGTAATGACCCATGATTACATTCAACGCTGACATATTGAGAGTGTGATTGAAAGCGAGAGCGGTTTCGGCTAAATCATGAGTCAGCCATCGGTATGTGTAATCATACCGAGTGTTCGTAATTCCGAAGAGTTGGCAATAGCATTAGAGGGATTGGCGACTCAAACCTATACTGGGCCACTAGAAATAATTGTAGTTGGACCAAATAACGACCCTGGAAAGTCCGTTACAGAAAGTAAGGGAATAAGATTTGTAGATGACTCTGGTTCTAGGACTAGGGCTGATGCTTGTAACGTTGCAATAGAAGCCTCATCCTCAGATTTGGTTTTTTTCACAGATGATGATGTAATCGTACCTGAGGATTGGGTAGCAAATTTAGTTCGATGGTTTGAGCGAGATGATGTTGCGGGAGTTGGTGGACCTAATTTCGCTCCTTTTGAAGAATCCACTCTTTGGCAACGTGTAATCGATGTCGCGTTCTGTTCTACAATCTATACCGCAGGTACAAATTACGGAAAGGTAGGGGATTCGGAATTATCAGAAGTAACTCAACTGCCCGGAGTTAATTCCGCTTATCGGCGCTCAGTTTTGCAAGAAGTAGGAGGTTTTGATGAGGGTGCAATCGGAGCAGAAGATGTTATGCTCGATTATCGAATTCGGAAGGCCGGTCATAAATTGTGGACCGATAGAACTGCGATTATGTGGCACCGGCGTAGAAACCTCGCACGCGTGAAGAAACAAATCGGTAATTACGGACTTGTCAGAACCTTAGCAAGTAATCAATATCGTGAACTTCATGCATTTACTCATTCAATGGTAGCAGCATTCCCTCCGATAGTTATCGCGGCATTTGCATTATTTTTCTGGGGTGCTATGAATGGAGGATTGGCGTGGCCAGATTTCTGGGACATCAGTCTAGATAGAGTCCCTATGGGACCAGAGAGAATCGCAGTTCATACTCTTCCAACTCTGATGTTTTTGTACAATATCCTCGCTTGGTATGGTTCTGCTAAGGGAAATTCACCAAGTAAATCCCCTTCGACTATTTTTCTCTCCTCAATTGTCACTTATTCCCTTCATTGGAATTATGGAATCGGGGTACTGCGCGGTAAATGGAGAATATTCAGTGGTCGACCTGGTCTACAAATAGATGACCGTTCTCGCAATTGAGGACTATTAGTTTGTAAAACAGGACTTAATATCCTGTATTACTGTCCATGTGTTATGGCACTTGAGTGCAATATCGATGCTCGCGGAAAAGCGGTTAGGCTTCGATTGGGCCTGATGGGACTAGCTTCCTCACTCGGTTTAGCAGCAGGATGCTTGCTAATTAGCGCCCCGGATTTGGTTTGGGTCTTACCTACCGGAGCATTCGTAGGGGGGGCATTTGCTATTTTCGAAGGGCGCACTGGATGGTGTGTTGTCAGAGCGCTTGGGTTTAGAACTCCGATCTGAAATTATTTCCACAGACCAAGGGTATCCCTCAGGCCAGACTCAAGATCTTCGTGAACAAATCGATAACCCTCAGCGGTGAGTTTAGTTGGTAACACCCTTTGACTCTCAAGAGTTAGTTTCTCACCCATTTCGCCGAATAGAATTTTGACTACAAATTTCGGTAAAGGAGCAAAGGCAGGTCTTCTCAACACTCTCCCGAGAGTCTTTGCAAATTTTTTCTGCTCAACTGGGTTGGGAGCGGACAAGTTGTAAACTCCTTTGGAATCGTCATTCATCATTAGATGATTTATTGCATATATCTCGTCATCAAGAGAAATCCAAGACATCCATTGTTTTCCATTTCCAATTGGGCCTCCAGCACCCATCTTGAAAGGGAATAGCATCTTTCCAAGAGCTCCTGCAGTTGCGGTTAGGACTATTCCAGTTCGAAGGAATACCGTCCTTACTCCCAATTCTTCTACGGTTGATGCGGCATCTTCCCATTCTCTACAAATATCTGGAAGAAAGCCTTCTCCTGGTGTGCTATCTTCTGTTAATTGCTCATCGCCTCTGTCACCATACCAGCCAACAGCACTAGCTAACATCAAACATTCTGGTTTATTTTCCAGCGAAGAAATTGCATCAGCGAGTAATTTTGTGCTATTTACTCGACTATCACGAATCATCTGTTTTCTCCTCTTATTCCATCGCTTGTCGCCTATTCCAACTCCACCGAGATGGATTATTACGTCAAATCCTTCGAGTATGCTTGCATCGATTTCTCCCTTGTCGGGGTACCATTCCAACTCCTGTGATCCGGCTTTTGCTGGTCGGCGTACTAATCTCCAAACTTCGTGACCTCCCGTATCTAGGAATGCTACTAACTGAGTGCCTATACATCCGGACGAGCCAGCAATCAAGACCTTCTTTCTAGATTGGTTCGCGAATTTACCATGTTGCTGTAAATCACCTTGAAGACGTAGTTCTCTAGCTTTGAACATTCGAGTAATTCGGCTTCTAACTAATGCGCCTCCTAATATTCTGTCAACTAGATTACCAAGTGGACCAAATGGAACTTGGTAACTGACTTCATCCGTTACTGTCGTCACACCGTTAGTCTCACTGAGATTGTGATCATGATGCCAGTGCCAAAATGGACCTTTGACCATTTTATCTGCGAAATGATGCGGTGGATCGTATGAGGTGTGCTCGGCTACCCAAGTCATCTTCATTGGCCCCATTGGGAAACGGAAAATTCTCTGCGAGCCTACTTCTAGAGTCTCGTCTGCCCTGACTTCTTCTGCTACTTCCCACGGAGGCATTAGTCGGCGAAAAGAGCCTTCGTGCTCGAACCAATCAAATGTAGTTTCAATATTCGATTCGACAACTGTATTGTGCTCGTACTTGTACATCTAATCCCCTCTCACTTTGGAATTGGAGCGTCTTCTGCCCAACGAACAAGGTATCTCTCGAGGTGTAATTTCTTCCTCGTATTCTGTGAAGACATATATCGGACTTTGCCGAATATTGGCCTCTCTGGACCCCATGCTCGGTCATGCCTACCCAATACCCAGAAAATACCGGTGTAGGAATTAGGATCTCTACCGTCAAGAGCCCATCTATCGTTGATATTAATCATCCATTCAGCGGCCTTTACTGGATTTGGAGCCCACTCTAAAATTCTCTTTCCCCATATCATTCTGAGATAATTATCGATGTGGCCGCTCCGGAGCAATTGCCTCTGGGCGGCGTTCCAAATCTCATCTCCAGTTTCGGCATTTTCAATTTGTTCGAATGTATATTCTTCACGTGGGTCTGAAGAATGCAAATCAAGAGATGTCCTAGCCCAATCAGGAATTGATTCGATAGTGTCATGATCTTCTCTTATGTGTGCGAAATTGAAACCAAGTTCACGCCAGGTGATAATTTGGTCTAGGAAGGACTCGTGTGCTTCTGGAGCACCCCACCAACCACTTCTTGTGCCTCTTCCAGTATCCTCAATTGAGATTTTATTCGGATTCCAATCGGAACGGTCCAAAACTGCCTTGACAACCTCGACGGAAGAGATGTGACCAAAATGAAGCCAAGGTGATAGGCCACTGCTTGCAGAATCATCAGGATTATTCCTACCTGTATTGTATATGTCTAATCCTTTTTTGAGGAACCTTTCGAGTCTTGCAATTGCTTCGAATCGACCTCCTCTCTTCGAATTAACGGGAAGAACATCGTGATCGATATCTAACGGAGCGCAAGCTTCCTTGCCAATATCTCCTCCTTGAGCTACCCTCCACAACCATTCGTAAGGAGTAATTGGACTACCCGCTTTGGAAAATAAATTCTCCAGATATGTGTTAGAAAGACGTAAATCGGTTTGGACATTTTCCATGGGGTCAAATGCCGGAAGTGTGGCTAGAGCATTCATTAGGTTTCGTTGCATGTGTTTTCGAAAGGAGTATGCAGAGGGGAAGGCACGGTCTGCCCATCCAATAGGCAATATTCCGTTGGAATCTACTGCGTCCAATCTGACTTTGCAAAACTTGGATGCCTGGCGCATGACATCTCTAGGCAAGTAGGTTGGAAAATCGTCGATGACTACTGCACAGGACCTTTTGGACAACTTTCTCAACAACCCATTTCCAGTTTGTTTGTGAGTTTCTACCCATGGAACGTAGGTTATTCGATTGGATGTAAAAATGGTATTGTTATCGATAATTCCCTGGGCAAAAAAGGTTAGAATCCTGTCGCTGGACCAAGTGTGTCGAATGGAAACTGGTTCAACAACCAATAATGGCTTTCCTAATTCAGTGGCCAGAGAAATCGAATATTCAAGTGCAGAGTTGTGATGATACCTCCTAGAGGCTGTCATCCAGTAGAGTACAAATTCGCCGTCTTGGTTAAGCTCACAACTGTTTAGACGGTTGATTCGGCCTGTGGAATTAGGAGAATTATTGGATATGGAGGTAGTCAAAGTCGACCAGAACGCCTCGTCCGGTAGAACTGAACTATCTTTCATCGAACTACTTGAATATCATGCGCTATATAACTGAGTGTTTACTAAATAAGTTCGGTAAAAACAGTCTTTGATAAGGTGGTGCCGACACGTGGCAATTGAATGACGATACAAATTGACGATATTAGACCTCTAACAATCGAGTCCGATTCCTTCCTCCCAACCGAGTATGGAAATTTCAGAATCAGGGTGTTTGTAGGACCTGATGGAAAAGAACACACTACACTGTACACTGGAGATATTTCTAACCCTAAAAACACCCCAATAGTAAGGATTCATTCTGAGTGCCTCACCGGAGACGCATTCGGCTCACTAAAGTGCGATTGTGGACCTCAGCTTCAGGCGGCAATGCGTAGGATTCAGGAAGAAGGATGTGGAGCAATCGTTTACCTGCGCCAGGAAGGCCGAGGCATCGGACTTTACTCCAAAATCCAAGCCTATGCCTTACAAGATCAAGGTCATGACACCCTAGATGCTAACCTGCTTCTGGGCTTGCCAGCAGACGGTCGGACCTACGATGTAGCCGCCGAGATGTTGAAGGATTTGGGAGTGAGCAATATTCGATTAATGACAAATAATCCCCTAAAAATAAACGGATTAATTGATAATGGAATTCATGTTCATCAAAGGCTCGAGCACATAGCTGGTATTTCGAATTTCAATAGTCAGTATCTTGCAACCAAAGGTGCTAGAATGGGACACCTTCTGGACTTAGATTAAATCAGGTTAGAAAGGGTGAACACATTATGCAGTCACTAGTGGGAACAACCGCACCAGACTTCTCTGCCCAGACAAGTGAGGGAGATGAGTTCAGTCTCAGCGATTTAGATGGTCGTTGGAAAGTTCTGTTCTTTTACGCCAAAGATGGTTCGCCAACGTGCAAGAGAGGTTGTCTATCATTCAAAGAGCAGTACAACATATTCAATTCTCTAGAACCTCCTGCAGAAATCATCGGTATCAGTCAAAATACCGTTGACGAACACAAGGAATTCAAAGAGGAATTGGCGCTTCCATTCATCCTACTTTCAGACCCAGACAGA
>Ga0208277_1001706_pt1 | contig 12688 bp, 12 predicted proteins | sample ETNtaG_5_FD_185782 | JGI IMG/M metagenome (GOLD analysis project Ga0208277, IMG submission 185782) | Marine microbial and viral communities from oxygen minimum zone, Eastern Pacific Ocean - ETNP201406SV205 (SPAdes) (version 2) | ecosystem: Environmental > Aquatic > Marine > Oceanic ...
ATTAATGAATTTGAACCTAACCTGTTAGCTCCATGAACCGAAACACATGCTGCTTCTCCAATTGCCATTAGTCCAGGAACCGTTTTTTCAGAACCATTTAAAGTTATAACTTCAGCTTTATAATTAGTTGGAATGCCACCCATATTATAATGCACAGTAGGAACAACTGGAATTGGTTCTTTTGTTACATCAACATTAGCAAATAACCTAGAAGACTCTGAAATTCCTGGAAGTCTTTTTTCAATTACCTTTGGATCTAAATGATCTAAATGAAGATGCATATGATCTTTTTCTTTTCCTACTCCTCTACCTTCGTTAATTTCTATAGCTATTGATCTGCTTACCACATCTCTAGATGCAAGATCTTTTGCTTTTGGAGCATAACGCTCCATAAACCTTTCTCCTTTAGAGTTTAGTAAGTAACCACCTTCACCTCTAACTCCTTCAGATATTAAAGTTCCATGTCCATAAATTCCTGTTGGATGAAATTGAACAAATTCCATATCCTGCAAAGGCAAACCAGCTCTTAAAACCATGGCATTTCCATCACCTGTGCATGTATGGGCAGAAGTTGATGAATAATATGTTTTTCCATATCCTCCTGTCGCTATTATTGTAATGTGCGCCCTAAATCTATGAATACTGCCATCATTTAAATTCCAAGCTATTAAACCTTTACACTCTCCATTCTTCATTAATAAATCTAATGCGAAATACTCTATAAAAAATTCTGTATTATGTTTTAATGCTTGTCCATACATGGTGTGTAGTATGGCATGACCTGTTCTGTCTGCTGCTGCACAAGTTCTTTGCACAGTCTCGTTTCCATAGTTTTTAGTCATTCCACCAAAAGGTCTTTGATAAATTTTTCCATCCTTTGTACGGCTAAATGGAACTCCATATCTTTCTAATTCTAAAACAGCCCTTGGCGCTTCTTTACACAAATATTCAATACAATCTTGATCGCCTAACCAGTCTGATCCTTTGACCGTATCATACATGTGCCATCTCCAATCATCTTCTCCCATATTTCCTAAAGCTGCAGAAATTCCTCCTTGTGCCGCTGAAGTATGGCTTCTTGTAGGAAAAACTTTCGATATGCACGCAGTTTTTAAACCAGCTTCACTCAAACCAACTGCGGCCCTTAACCCGGCTCCTCCAGCTCCAAGCACAACCACGTCATATTCATGCTCTATAATTTTATATGAACTCATATCTTTAAATTTAAAATTACAATTATAGTTAAAAATGGAATTATTATTGCAAATAAATAAAGCAATTTATTTGCAATATTTTTTAATTTTTCGTTCTCTACATAGTCTTCAAAAACTTCGCTAATACTTAATGAAGAATAAAAATAAGCAAATACAATAAATAATGAAAATAAAAATTTTGTTGGTTGGCTAATAAAAAATAACACTACTTCATTATAAGATTTATCATAGAACGATACTAGGTTAATTAAAAACCAAAGCATTAATGGCACAAGTATAACTGAACTTATTTTTAAAAATATCCACTTTTTAGTTGCATTAATCATAAAACTAAACTTCTTCCTAAAGTAAAAATAAGAATTGTTAAAACAAAAGATCCAAAAATAACTAAAAGACCCGTTATGTTAGAAGTTTTTAATTCAAATCCCAAACCTAAATCCCAAAATAAATGCCTGATTTCACTTAAAATTTGAAAAGAAAAAGACCAAGCAGTGCCAATAATTATAAATTTACCAAAAAATGTTACAAAAAAATTCTGTATTAATTCATAATTTGAATTTCCTAAAAGCAAAAATGCTACCCAAAAACAAATTAAAGTTATAATGGCTATATTTATAATTCCAGTTATTCTATGACAAATTGAAACAAGAGATGATATATGCCAATTATAAATTTGAATATGAGGTGATAAAGGATTGTTATCTTTCATTATTTATTTTTTATATATGCTTCAGCTATTTCTACCGCATTTAAGGCTGCCCCTCTTAATAAATTATCAGAAACACACCAAAGATTAATTGTATTTTTATTGCTATTATCTTTTCTAATTCTGGAAATGAAAGTTTCATTTTTTCCTTCTGCTTCTACTGGAGTAATATATCCACCATCTTTTCTATCATCAATAACTTTACATCCATCAGCACTACCTAGAGCTTGAACAACTTTTTCTAAAGTGAATGGTTTTTCAAATTCTATATTTAAAGACTCTGCATGAGAAACCAATACCGGAATTCTTACACATGTTGCCGTTAATTCTATTTTATTATCTAAAATCTTTTTTGTTTCATTGACCATCTTTACTTCTTCTTTGGTGTATCCTTCATCAACAAATACATCAATATGAGGAATCGCATTAAATGCGATTTGTTTGGTAAAATTTTTCGAAGTAATTTTTTTATTTTCTAATGAAAGTTTAGTTTGTTCTACCAATTCATCCATTGGAGCTTTTCCTGCGCCAGATGTAGATTGATAAGTAGAAATAACTACTCTTTTTATTTTAAACAAATCATGTAAAGGTTTTAAAATTATAACAAGTTGGGCTGTTGAACAATTTGGATTAGCAATTATATTTTTTTTTATATTTTTTATATCATTTGAATTAACCTGAGGAACAACTAAAGGAACATCAGGATCCATTCTAAAATGGCTTGAATTATCTATAACAACTGAATGTTTTGCTGCAAGTGGAACATATTTTTCAGAAATTTTTCCTCCTGCTGAAAAAAAAGTAATTTTAGCCTTTGAAAAATCAAAGTTTTCTAAATTTTCAACTTCAATTTCTTTACCTTTAAATTTTAATTTTGATCCTGCACTTTTAGATGATGCAACTAAATATAAATTATCTATAGAAAAATTTTTTTTTTCTAAAACTTCAATAATTTTTCTTCCAACATTTCCTGTTGCTCCTACTATTGCTATATTCATGATGATTTAGTTATACTAAATGAAAGGTAAATCGCAAACTTTTCCCTCAAAAACAGCGCCATTTAGTGATATTTTAAATTTTTGAGAAACTTCACAAAAAGGTTTATCCAACATTGCAATTCCTATTACTTTTTTAAAATGTGGTGAATAAACTCCAGATCTTAATTCTCCTATTTTTGAGTTTTTGTCATTAGTAAGTTCAATGGATTTTGATACATTTATCTCTTTTGCTTCAATTACAACTCCCATCAATTTTCTTGTAATACCTTTTTTTTTAACTTCTTTAAGTTTATCTTTTCCAAGAAAATTTACCTCTGTATCTAAATTTACATATTTATCCAGTCCACATTCAAGTGGATTGTCACCATTATCCATATCGTTACCATATGATAATAATGCGCTTTCAATTCTTTCAATTAGATTTGGACACCCAGGTTTGACATTAAATTCTTTTCCAACTTCAAATAATTTATCATATAAAGCTAATCCAGAATCACTATGTTCAACATAAATTTCATACCCTCCTTGTTTTGACCAGCCAGATTTTGCAATCAAGTGCTTTGCTCCAGCAAATTCAAAATATTCAAAACCAAAAAATTTCATTTCAGTAATTTTTTTTCCAAATATTTTTTCCATAAGGTTATAAGATTTTGGACCTTGTACCGCCATTATATCTACGTTAGGTTCAAATATTTTAACATCAAACTTATTTCCAATTGCTAAACCTTTAGCAAATAATATTACATCTGAATCTGCTATAGATACCCACCAACGATTTTCATCTAATTTTAAAATTACCGGATCATTTATTAAACCTGCTTTATCATCAATAATTGGACAATAATAACATCTTCCTACTTTAGATTTTGAAAGATCTCTGCAAGTCATTAATTGAACTAATTTTGCAGAGTCTTTACCGGAAATTTCGACTTGTCTTTCACCGGCAACATCCCAAACTTGTACATGTTCTTTTAAATGATGATAAGAATCTTCTAATGAACCAAATGCAGCAGGTAAAAGCATATGATTGTATACTGAATAAGCTGTTACACCTTGATTTTCTATTCTAGAAGTATATGGCGTACTTCTTAGACGTTTTGATTTTGCAATATTAAATTTTTTCATTTTTAATTTCCAAAATAAATTCCTTAACTAATTTTCTCATTTCAAATGCTTTTTCAAAAATAATCATATGTCCACAATTTGTTATTACTTTAGTTTTTGAATTTTTAATTAGTTCTGCCATTTTATTTCCAACGTTTATTGGTACCATTTTATCTAAATCTCCAAATATACATAATGTTGAGCAATTTATTTTTTCTAAAGATTCTTTTCCAGTTTTGTAATTGTTGCAAGCATTTAAGTCTACAGCTAAAATCTCTCTTATTTCTCTAGATGAATTAATAATTTTTTTAACAGGGTTTCCTCCAATAAAAGCTTTTGATCCTTCATAACCCCATTTCATCATAAGCAAAACGGCTTTTTCATCTCCGGCCTCAGCTAAATCAATTAGATCTTGATTAACTGGCATTTTGTATGAACCTGCCGCTAATACTAATCCACTTATTAACTTTGAATATCTTGAGGCAAAATCAATACCTACTAAACATCCTTGAGAATGCCCTACAATTATAATTTTGGAAATACTCATTTTTTCCATTAGTGATTTTACCCAATTTGAAATTTCTTCTATTGATTTTAAAGCTGGTCCTTCAGAGTTGCCATGACCTGGAAGGTCGACTGATAAAATATTAAAACCTTGAGAAGCATAAAATTGCTCATGCAGGGACCAAACAATATGTGTTAATCCACTACCATGCATTAACAAAATTGATGGCTTATTTTTATCAAAATCAAAGCCGCCCGTTGAAACGAACACATTTTTCTCATTTACTTCTAAATTCAGGTTAGCTCCTTAGCCTTTTTTCTTAATTCAAATTTCTGTATTTTTCCTGTTGAAGTCTTGGGTAGCTCACAAAATTCAACTTTTTTTGGAACTTTAAATCCAGCTAAAGTTTCTTTACAAAAATCAATTAATTCTTTTTCACTTACATTCTTATCTTTTACCTTTTCTATAAACGCACAAGGAACTTCTCCCCATTTATCATCTGGTTTTGCAACTACTGCAGCAATAGAAACGCTTGGATGTTTAGCTAAAGTATTTTCAATTTCAATTGAAGAAATATTTTCTCCCCCTGATATTATTATATCTTTAGATCGATCTTTTATTTTTATATAACCATCTGGATTTGCAACTGCTAAGTCACCAGAATGAAACCACCCATGTGACATTGCTTTTTGTGTTGCCTCTTTATCTTTAAAATAGCCTTTCATGACAATATTACCTCTTATCATGATTTCGCCTATTGTTTTTCCATCTTTTGGTACGGGTTTCATTGTTTCAGGATCCATAACCATAGCATCTTCAGTATTTGGATATCTTACTCCTTGTCTTGCTTTAATTTCATTTTTCTTATCCTCGTCATAAGAATCCCATTCATCATTCCATGCACATTGTAAAATATGACCATAAGTTTCTGTAAGTCCATAAACGTGCATTACTTCAAAACCTAAGGCTTCCATTTTTTTAAATATTATACTTGGAGGTGGTGCACCTGCAGTTAAAACATAAACTTTTTGATTTAATTTTTTTTTATCAGTCTCTGAAGCTCCTGTTATCATATTTAAAACAATTGGCGCTCCCCCAAAATGAGTAATTTTATGTTTGTCTATTAATTCAAATATTTTTTTTACATCTATAGCTCTTAAGCATATTGTTTTTCCATTTAACATAGGAATTGTCCAAGGATATCCCCATCCATTACAGTGAAACATTGGAACGATTGTTAAAAAATTTAATCTATTTGGCATGTTCCATGCAACCGCGCTGCCAGTGGACATCAAGTATGAACCTCTATGATGATAAACAACTCCTTTAGGATTTCCAGTTGTGCCAGAAGTATAACTTAAAGAAATAGCTTGCCACTCATCTTTTGGTCTTTTCCAAATATAATTATCATCTCCAGTATTTAAAAATTCTTCGTACTCCTTGTCACCAATTTTTTTTAATAAAGATTGATCTGCAAAATTATCCTGAATATCTATTATTATTGGTTTTGTCTTAATACTATTCAATGCCTTTTCAAGGACTGAATGAAGTTGTCTATCTACAATCAAAACTTTTGCTTCACTATGCTCTAAAATATATGCAACTGTTTTAGCATCTAGCCTAGTATTAATTGTATTTAGAATTGCTCCACACATTGGAACAGAATAATGAGCTTCAAAAATTTCAGTAGTATTAAACGCCATTACTGAAACTGTATCTCCTTCTCCTATTCCAATTTTTTCTAAAGCGCTCGCAAATTTTGTACATCTTTTATAAATTTCAGACCACGTATATTTTTTATCTTCATAAATTAATGCCTCATAATTTGGGTAAATATCCTTTGCTCTTTCTAAAAAACTTATTGGAGTTAAAGGTACAAAGTTAGCTTTATTTTTATCTAAATTCTGATCGTATTTATTCATTAGTTAAATTTGAAATCCATTATATATTTACTTCCACTAATTGAAGATAAATAATGACTTTCTATCCTTGGTAATACTCTGTTAAAATAGAAGTTTGCAGTTTGAATTTTTTCTTCATAAAATTCTTTATTTGAATCATAATCATTATAACTAACTTCTAAAACCTTAATCCATGCATGAGCCGTGGCTACTATGCCTAAAACTTTCAAATAATCATTACACGCCGAACTAACATCATCTTTAGAGTTTTTCATTTTTTCCTTAATCCAATTTGTAAATTTATCCAAAACATCAATGCTTTTATCTAATTTTTCAATAAAAAATTTTAAATTTTTATTATTACTAGATAAATCTTTTTTAATTGTATCAATATATCTGCTTATTACATCTCCATTTTTATTTACTAATTTTCTAAAAACTAAATCTATAGCTTGTACAGAATTTGTACCTTCATAAATTGGAGTAATTCTATTATCTCTATATAATTGTTCTATACCTTGATCTTTTGTATATCCATAACCACCATGAATTTGCATAGCATCACTTGTAATTTCCATACCCATATCTGTAAACATTGATTTAACAACAGGAGTCATTAAAGATACAAAATCAGATGCTTCTTGTTTTATTTTTTCATCGTTATGATTAAGGCTAACCTCTGTTTGTTGAGACAACCAAAAACATAAAGCTCTTTCACCTTCAATTATTGATTTCATATTTAGTAATGATTTTTTAATATCCGCATGATCAATTATGGGATCTGCACCATTTGTTTCTTTACTGTTATTTGATTTTCCTTGCTTTCTCTCTTTTGCATAATTTAATGAGTTTTGATATGCAATTTCAGAGATTCCTAAACCTTGAATCCCAACTACAATTCTTTCTAAATTCATCATGGTAAACATAGAGTTTAATCCTTTATTTTTAGGACCAATCATATATCCAGTAGCTTCATCAAAATTTAAAACACAAGTTGCTGAACCTTTAATTCCCATTTTGCTTTCAATTGAACCTGTCGATATTCCATTTTTAGGTCCAATTGTTCCATCTTCTTTTACAATAAATTTTGGAACTAAAAACAAACTAATACCTTTTGTGCCCTTTGGTGAATCTGATGCTCTAGCTATTACAAGATGAATTATATTTTCAGTAAGATCGTGGTCTCCTGAAGTTATAAATATTTTTTGACCAGATAATTTAAATGTACCATCTGATTGTTCTGTCGCCTTAGTCTTTAGTAAACCTAAGTCAGTTCCACAAACAGGCTCAGTTAAACACATCGTTCCACTCCATTTTCCTTCAACCATTTTTGGCAAAAATTTATTTTTAATTTCTTCTGGGGCATGATGATTTATACAATTATAAGCACCAATACTTAATTCACTATATAGTTTAAAAGATAAACAAGCTGATGATATCATTTCATCAAAAAAAGCACTTACAGTTTTTGGCATGCCTTGTCCGCCATATTTCGGATCGCAAGATAAAGACGTCCAACCATCTTCAATAAACTTTTTGTAAGCTTCCTTATATCCAGGTGGTGTTCTTACGATTCCATTTTCTAAAACTGTAGGATTTTCATCTCCTGACTTTGCCAATGGTAAAATAATATTTTGATTAATTTTTGCAGCTTCTTCTAAGATATTTTTAACAAGATCAACTGTGACTTCTTTGTATTTTTCTATTTCATTATAATTTTTATTGTTTCTCATTTTTTCATAAAGAAACATCATGTCTTTTATTGGTGCGCTATATGTCGTCATAATTTTTTGAAATTATAAAATAATTTAAAATACTTATTTTTGCAAACAAGCAATAATAGCATCACCCATAACTTGAGTAGAAACCTCTTTATTTCCCTTAGAAAAAATATCCTTTGTTCTTAAACCATCATCTAAAATTTTTTGAACAGCATTATCTAGTTCATTTGCTTCTTTATCTAAATTTAATGAATATCTTAGAGCCATTGAAAAACTTAAAATAGTAGCTATAGGATTAGCTATACCTTTTCCTGCTATATCAGGTGCTGAACCATGAACAGGTTCATACATAGATCTCATATTTCCATTTTTATCTTTTGATCCTAATGAAGCAGAAGGTAAAAGTCCAAGCGAGCCTGTTAGCATTGCCGCTTCATCTGATAAAATATCACCAAATAAATTATCTGTAACTATTACATCAAATTGTTTTGGGTTTCTTAATAATTGCATTGCACAATTATCAGCCAACATATGTTCTAATTCTACTTCTTTATATTCTTTATCGTGTAGTGCTTGCACTTCCTCTTTCCATAATTGTCCAGCTTCCATTACATTTGATTTTTCACAAGATGTAACTTTATTATTTCTTTTTTTTGCAAGATCAAATGCAACTTTAGCAACTCTTTCAATTTCACTAGTTGTATAAGTATGAGTATTAATTCCTTCTCTCTCACCATTATCTATCGGCTTTATTCCTCTAGGCTCTCCAAAATAAATTCCTCCTGTTAATTCTCTTACAATCATTATATCAAGACCAGATACTATTTCAGGTTTAAGACTTGATGCATCAACAAGTTGTTTAAAACAGATTGCTGGTCTTAAATTTGCAAATAATTTTAATTCTTTTCTTAATTTAAGAAGTGCTCTTTCAGGTTTTTTAGAAAAATCTAAATTATCCCATTTCGGTCCACCTACAGCACCAAGAATAACAGCTTCACTTTCTAACGCTTTATAAAATACTTCATCAGTAATTGGTGTACCATGTTTATCATAAGCTGCACCTCCTACTAAATCCTCATCAATTTCAAAGTCTAGTGATCTATTTTTATTTAACCAATTAATTACTTTTTTTACTTCTGTAATAACTTCAGGTCCGATACCATCGCCAGGCAAAAGCAATATTTTTCTTTTTTTAACTTTAATCATTAAAAATCCATGGTTTGCTTGATTTTAAATTATTTTCAAATGTTTCAATTTTAGCTTTTTGCTCAAGTGATAAAGCTATGTCATCTAACCCTTCTATTAAACATTTTTTTTTAAATTGATCAATTTCAAATTTTATTTCTTTGTTTCCAAATAATATTTTTTGATCCTCTAACATTATACTTATATCTTCTTTTCTTGTTGAATACTCAGATAACTCTTTTACTTCTTCTTCTGAAATAGTTATTGGCAAAATTCCATTTTTAAAACAATTATTATAAAATATATCAGCATAACTTTGACTAATAACACAAGTGATGCCAAAATCTAAAAGAGCCCACGGTGCATGTTCTCTTGAAGACCCGCAGCCAAAATTTTTTCCCGCTATTAAAATATTTGATTTATTAAATGGTTCTTTATTTAAAATAAAATCTTCAATTTTTTTTCCATTTTCATCATATCTCATTTCAAAAAAAAGATTTTTACCTAGTCCAGTTCTTTTTATTGTTTTTAAAAATTGTTTTGGAATTATCATATCCGTATCAACGTTAACAATTGGAAGATAAGCTGGAATGCTTTTTAATGTTGTAAATTTTTTCATTTAATTTCTGTACTTTCTAACATCATCTAATGTTCCTGATATAGCTGCGGCTGCAGCCATTGCTGGACTCACTAAATGTGTTCTGCCGCCTCTTCCTTGACGACCTTCAAAATTTCTATTCGAAGTCGATGCACATCTTTCTTCGGGTTTTAATTTATCTGCATTCATTGCTAAACACATGGAGCAGCCTGGTTCTCTCCAATCAAAACCTGAATCTTTAAATATTTTATCTAATCCTTCTTGTTCAGCTTGTTCTTTAACTAAGCCTGAGCCAGGCACAACCATTGCATAAACATGATTTGCTACTTTTCTATCTTTTAAAATTTTAGCTGCATCTCTTAAATCCTCAATTCTTCCATTTGTGCAGCTTCCTATAAATACTTTATCTATTTTTATTTCTTTAATAGCAGTATCTGGTTGTAAACCCATATACTTTAATGATCTTTCGATTGAATTTTTTCTGTCTTCATTTTTTTCATTTTTTGGATTTGGCACTTTACCATCAATTGAAACAACATCTTGAGGTGAAGTTCCCCATGTCACCATGGGCAATATATCTTTTCCATCTAGACTTATTTCTTTATCAAAAGCTGCATCACTATCAGTTTTTAAGCTTTCCCAATAACCTAGGGCTTTGTCCCACTTATCTTTTTTAGGAGACATTGGTTTATCTTTTAAATATTTAAAAATTTTTTCATCTGGTTGTATCAAGCCTGCTCTTGCACCACCTTCAATTGTCATATTGCAAATTGTCATTCTTTGTTCAACACTTAATGAAGATATTACATTTCCAGCATACTCAATTACATATCCTGTTCCACCAGCTGTTCCTATTTTTCCAATTATTTGTAATATTACATCTTTAGATGTTACTCCAACTGCAAGTTTTCCATTAACATTAATTCTAAAATTTTTAGATTTTTTTTGTACTAATGTTTGAGTTGCTAATACATGCTCTACCTCTGACGTTCCAATGCCAAAAGCTAATGAACCAAAAGCTCCATGAGTTGCCGTATGACTATCCCCACAAACTATAATTGTTCCTGGTTGAGTAAATCCTTGCTCAGGTCCAATTATATGAACAATACCTTGACGTTTATCGTTCATACCAAATAATTGTACTCCAAATTCTTTGCAATTTTTTTCTAATGTGTCTACTTGTAGTTTTGACTCCTTATCAGAAATTCCTTTAGATCTATCGGTTGTAGGCACATTGTGATCTGCTACAGCTAATGTTAGCTTTGGTTGTCTTACTTTTCTATTTGAATTTCTTAAACCTTCAAAAGCTTGTGGACTTGTGACTTCATGAATTAAATGTCTATCAACAAAAAGTAATGATGTACCATCGCTTTGCTGATGAACAAGATGTTCATTCCATATTTTATCGTATATTGTGTGAGGCATTTAGAAAAAAACTATTTTTTCTTTTTTGAACTTTCTTTTTTTTCTTCAGCTTTTGGAGCTTCAGTTTTTTTTACTTCATTAGCTACTTTCTCTACTACAGGAGGAGCGACGTTTTCTTCGGTAACTTGTTCTGGTTTAGTATCTACTTCAATACCAATTTTCTTTTTTATTTTTTCAGCTATTCTTGCTGATTTACCAGTTCTATCTCTTAAATAATAAAGTTTGGCTCTTCTTACTTTACCTGATCTTATAACTTTTATTGAGTCAACTATTGAACTATAAAGCGCAAATGTTCTTTCAACACCCTCTCCAAAAGATATTTTTCTAACTGTAAAAGATGAATTTATATCTCTATTTTTTTTTGCAATACAAACGCCTTCAAAATACTGAATTCTATCCCTTTTTCCTTCAGTGATCCTAACACCCACTTTAACAATATCTCCTGTGGAAAAATCTGGTATTTTTTTTTCAGCTGCTATTTTTTTAACATTAGCCTGATTAATTTCTTCAATTGTTTTCATTTTTAAGTTAGTCAAATTAATTTTTTTTATTATATTTTTGCCATAAATCTGGCCTTCGGTCGCGTGTTATAGCCTCAGATTGCAATAAACGCCAGTCTTTAATTTTAGCATGATCTCCTGACAAAAGGACATCGGGCACACTTTTTTTCTCCCAAATTTGAGGTTTTGTATATTGAGGATACTCTAAAAGTCCATTTTCAAAGCTTTCTTCTGCAATTGAATTTTCATTACCAATAACTCCTGGAATTAATCTCAAAATCGCATCTAAAAAAACATAAGATGCTGTTTCGCCACCAGATAAAACAAAGTCACCAATACTAATCTCTTCAATATTTCTAGAGTCTATAACTCTTTGATCAATTCCTTCAAAGTGTCCACAAATTATATTTATGATTTTTTCTTGCGAAAGTTTTTTAGCACATTCATGATTAAACACTTTTCCTCTTGGTGTTAAAAATATTATTTTTTCTCCTTTTTTTATATTTTTATCCAATGCACTACCAATCACATCTGGCTTAATTAACATACCTGACCCACCACCATATGGCGTATCATCAACAGTTTTATGTTTGTCTTCCGCATAATCTCTTAAATTTACTTTTTGTAAATCCCATATTTTTTTTTCTAATGCTTTTCCATATAATCCTTCACTAAAAGGTCCTGGAAATAAATCTGGATAGAGAGTGAAAACAGTAGCAACAAACATATTTATTTTTTCTCTTCTGCCTTAGGAGCTTCTTTTGGTGCGTCAGCTTTTTTCTCTTCTGCCTTAGGAGCTTCTTTTGGTGCGTCAGCTTTTTTCTCTTCTGC
>Ga0208277_1001708_pt1 | contig 12678 bp, 8 predicted proteins | sample ETNtaG_5_FD_185782 | JGI IMG/M metagenome (GOLD analysis project Ga0208277, IMG submission 185782) | Marine microbial and viral communities from oxygen minimum zone, Eastern Pacific Ocean - ETNP201406SV205 (SPAdes) (version 2) | ecosystem: Environmental > Aquatic > Marine > Oceanic ...
GCTCGACACTGCGGCAGCATCCTCCCAACGAGAGGATACATGCCCACAGCCAAGACAGCGCGCACTAAAGAAGTCGCGTTTGCGTTGTATGACGCAGATTTTAAGTTTACGATGAAACTATGTTGCGTCAAAGTCGATATCAATTGTGTGCGCATGCCTTTAATCATGTGTAAAGTCGAACCTGATAAAGAGTTGTTCCACAAAAACTGATTCTCCGCCTGACGTCCGTTCCGACACGCAACTTCCCACTCTTTGAACGCTTGAACAATAGCCAAGTGATCAGATCCACCACCAAGTGCATCAGAAAACGCCTTTTTCGCGCGATTCGCGTTTTGACGTCCACTATCCGTTCCGATAATAAATGGAGGTCTGTATGCGCCGGCACATGCGATGGTGAGTATTGGATCTAAAACACCGAGAAGCGATGCGTACAACAACATCTTCCCGACGCGAGGATGTAAAGGCAAATCCGCTAAATGACGACCCAAACGTGTTATTCTTTCGTCCTGTCCCGCGGTTGTGAAAGCACCAATATCAATCAGGAGCGTTACGGCAGAATCGACGGCTTGTGGCAAGGGCGCTTCCACTGCCCGTTTCAAAAATGAGGCACACGTGGGTAGTGGTGCACCGTTACTATGAATCATACCATGGAGAGTTTCCTGCATCATCTTCACTTGTAGGCAAATTTCTTCCAAAGGTGAGCGCTGCATCTCGGGGAGCTGATACTCTGCGAATGCTTCGAATCGTGATTTTGAAAATAAGCGATACACTTCCCCCGGACGAACCCGACCGGCGCGACCTTTTCTTTGCGTAGCCGATGCTTTGGAAATCCACGTTTGATGTAATGTCGACACAGCGGTGTACGCATCGTACCCTTTTTCCTTCAGTTTTCCTGAATCGATGACGTATACGACATCGTCGATAGTGACCGCCGTTTCCGCGATATTTGTCGAAAGTACGACTTTACGAACGCCTCGTGGTGGTTTATGAAACACTTTACGTTGGTCTTGCGGAGATACCATCGAGTGGAGCGGCATAACTTGTACATCGCTCAGGCGGGCATGGTCACTAAGCGCGTCCTTAATCTTCGAAATTTCATCCCAACCTGGCAAAAAAACAAGTATAGCGCCGTCTGGTTTCGCCCGATTCTTCTCGTGCACGTACTTCACGAGAGAACACACTAAGTTTACGTCAACTTCATCTGGGTCGGACTCTAACTGGTACTTAGACAATCGCATCAAAGTGGTTTCGTCTAAAACTACCGGCCTATCAGAAGAACCACTGGCACCGTCTTCTTCCATGGTGACGTCGTTGTCTGGAGAGCTCTGCAACTCGCGAAGTTGTGCGGCTAAATCTTTGTGTTCAAATCGTTCTGCCCAATCCGATGCTAACATGCCGTTTTCAGATTTCAAGTTTACGTTCGCGCCGAGTTGCAAAAGTTGACTGACTTCCATCGCACGATTCCTGCCAGCCGCAGCCATTAAAGCCGTCGCGCCAGTTGCAGAGTGCTGCACATTCACTAAATCTTCATCTTTTGATTGTGCTACGCATTGCAACAACCAATCAAAAGTTTCGTCAGAAGGTGCGACGAATGCGTTTTCAATAGCTGTACGCATCATCTCCGAAGCTGCCGATTTTGAAGGTTGTTGTTGTTGCTGCTGCTGCTGAGAAGACGACGACGACAAAGTGCATGCTCTTCTATGCTTTGTTGGTTGAGGATTTGCGAGTCCCGCGCTGTTCCCGCCCCAATTCGTAAGTGCTAAAACATCTTCTAAGTGATATTCACGAACCGGGTGTATAAATCCCGGGATCTTTATGACTGGACAATCTTCGAAATATTTCGAAAATAAATCTTCGCGCATCGTCGCGGACATCAAAATCAACTTCAAGTTTGGATACTTTGGTAACACATCCTTCAATACAATCATCAAAAAATCGGCAAAACGATCGCGCTCGTGGAGTTCATCGATAATTATGTGCGTCAATGACGATAAATACGCATCCGAGACTTCCGACGTCAAGGACCTCAGCAAAACGCCTGTCGTAACCAGTAACAAACTACACGCTTTCGAAATTTTCGATTCGAGTCGAATTTGATACCCTACAGTTCCTTCGCCGATATTCTCTCCGCGTTCGTTCGCAATGCGATCTGAAACCGTCATCGCTGATATTCTTCGCGGTTGAGTGCAGATAATTTTCGCCGGTTTCCCATTCGCCCAACAATCGTCAAGCAAAAACTGTGGTACTTGTGTTGTCTTGCCACATCCGGTTGAACCGGCGAGAAGGACGACTTGATTCACGTTCACTCTCTCGATGATTTCTTTCTTATATTTGAACACAGGAAGAGTTTGTCTTTTCATTGAAATCTGGGCGAGTTCGTGGACGTGCGTTCGTTTGTACTCCAACTCTTCATGTAGACGCTTATAATCGACATTTGCATTGGTAGATAAAAATCCGGTCATGTGTGGTTTCCTCCTAATGTTGTTGTTGATGTTAATCTCGGCTTGAGCTTTGGTATTTTCATCCTCCCAAGCGACATCCAACGTTCCTCTCGATGCCATTTCGAGTTCGTTCGAGGACGGCGGGAATTTCGTAAAGTAGTCATTCAACTGCCTCGTACCTTTTTCTGATAAAGTTAAGTTTCTCGATTGGTCCGCGTCGACGGCTACAAATTTATCCGGTTTCGTCACATGCACTCTCCTCTCCTCACCTTTACCGTGCGATTTAGATTTCAACCCCAATTTCTTACATTCCGTGTGCACTATCGCTCGATCGTGATTGGATAAATCCGCAGGAAAAACAATCTCAGCACAGTCGACGTTCGCGCGAAATTCTGCGAGTTGTTTGTCGATTTCGATGCGCGTTCCTTCAAGCACAGGTCGAATGATTTGTCCTCTTCCTCCTCTTCCTCTTCCTCTTCCTTCGCCGTATCGACCACCACCACCGCTCCCGCTCATCTTGTGGCTGTTTGAGAAGAGAGAGAGAGAGAGAGAGAGTTGTGTGGGGGCTTCGGAACAAACGACAACAATATAACAACAATTGTGTTAGTTACAAATTAATTACGTAATTCGTCTATGGTATAGTATGTTTACACATGTGAAAAAAAAGAAAGAAAAATACTCGTATCGTATCGAAAAATCGACAAGAAGATTTGTGCTTCCCACTTAGTCCATCTCTTCGACGCGGCTTTCTTTCGGCGTCGGCGTGCCCTTAACTTTGGACTGCACAGTTTGCACAACTTCGTTGACCGATCTGGTCGCTTTTTTGACGTACGCGTTGTTGGAAACCTCCGTAGCTTTCTCTTGAACTTTGTGCGACAAGTCTTCCTTGGCTTTTACGACCGTTTTGACCTGCTTCAAGTTCAAGGTGGCTCGCCACAATTCGTCGACCTTTTTCAAGAGTTCGAACGAATCGATTTTTTCGCGGGCATTTTGGATGGCAGTTTTGATTGCGTCGTACGCTAATTGCGGCACTTCTTTCGTCGCGCTTTGCAATTCTTGGATTTTGAGTTCGACAAATTTCAAGTAGTTTTCTCTCTTCTCCTTCGTCGTCAAAGATTTCAAGTACGCGATATTTTCCGGAAACTGTTCGCGTTGCGTTTGAATTGCCGTGGAAACAGAAGTCACCGCTTTAGCTGGGTACGAAGCCTTGACGCGGTTCTCCCAAACGTTTTGAACAGCCGTTAAGACGCCGTCAACTTTATTATCGACGTTTGTAACGACTTTTGGGTACGTCTTTTGCACCGTCGAGACTACTGGCGTGCCGTACGAAGTAATCAACCCTTCGATGGTGTTGATAGACCCCTGCGTTTGTTTGTTCACGAATGTGAGATTGTTTCGTTAGTTCTTCTTGAAATGGACACGGCGACGCACCAGCCGGCAACACCGCAAAAAAAGGACGCCCTTGTACGATTTTGACGATTTTGACGACGACGCTTCGTTCTTTTCAAAAAAGAAGAAGAAAAAAATGTGTGTCGGTCGTTTGTTGCAGAAACCCAAAAGAAAAGAAATCAATCAAAATTCCAAGCGCCGCGAAAAGCTTTTAAAGAGACCGTTGACACTCGCGCAAAGATCGTCGCATTGAGTACAATTGAGCCGACCGACGTAAATTCACGCGCACGCGTCGCGCGTATCTTTCGTGTGTTCGACAAAAACAAGAGAGAGAGAGAGAGAAAGAAAGAAAAGAGAAAGGCACCCCTGTGCATTTTTTTGTGTCTCTCCGTTGACGACGACGTACCTTTAAGAACGAATCTTTGCCTTTAGAGTATAAATGCGTCAACGTCGGCGTCACGGATCCGTGCGCGTACGAGATGACATCGATCGCGAGATTCTCGACCGGTGCCAGTCTCTTCAGATCGGGAGTTGCGTCCATAAGTTTTGCAGACATAGTGTGTGTGTGTGTGTGTGTGTGTGTGCGTGCGCGTCTTTTTAGCAACTGAATAATGAAGAAGCTCCTTTGCAACAACCGTTTTCAAGAAAAAATAATAAAGTGCGTGTGGCTCAAAAAAAAGCACCAACCTCTTATTATTTATATATGATATCATTTTTACCCCTCTCTTCTCGAAAAAGTCGTTGTTTGGATCATATGGTAGTAAATAAATAATCAATCAAAATTTTACGAAGTCTTCTTCTATTCTTCGAAGATGGAGGACAATAATGGATTAAAAGTGTGTTGGACTCCAAACAATCACTTCTCTTCCAAAATTTTCTCTTTTTCCGCAGAAAAAAAACTTTCTGAAAGAAAGACCGACGAACAAATATACTATACTCATGCTGCTGCAGACATATACGACGACGGGGGAATTAGACGCGTCGTCGTCATCGCCATCGCCATCGTCGAGAGGATCCTCGAGAACGAATCTCGCGTCGCATCGTCCGCACGGACGATCCACGCGACGAGCGGCGGTGCGAGCGAATCCTTTTTGGGGGACGAATTTTACACGCGAGGAAGACAGAAGAAAAAATAATAGACACCCAAGAGCGCCGTCGTCGTTGTGTTTACGTAGAAACAAAAAGCTGAACTCGTTGAGAACGTTCAGAGTGAAGAGCGAAGCAAACGATGATGGTGAGTTTTGCACAGAACGTGTCTCGCGTCGTCTTTCGTGCGCGCGCATTGTTCTGCTTTTCAATTAGGACTGAAAGGAGAAGAAGAACCTATTGACACATTTGCGCTTTATTTTATCCAATCGGGGAAAACGAGAGAATTTTTTACAGAACGAGTCTCTCTTACTCTCTCATTCTCGCTCTCGCTCTTTCTTCGCGCGCGTCAATCACCTCGACGCTTCTCTCTTTCTGTTCCCTTTTATTACGGATTGAGTTTTTGATGCGCACGCGTAAGTAGAACTGAACTGACCCGAAAAATTCTTCTCTCTCTCTCGAGCAGAAAACAACGCCAAAATAGAAGAACAAGATGTGACGCGAGACGACGACGAGGAAGGCGAAATCGACTTTGACTCGCCGGTGGTGAAGTTCCCAAGAAGGAACGAAAAAGATCCGTACAAACGATTAGGTTTAACGTCAGACTCCTCGTTCGAAGAAGTGCAAGAGGCGAGGAATTTCTTAGTGAAAGAGTACATGAGAGATGTGGACGGATGCGAGCAAATCGACCTCGCCATGGATGCCATTTTGAAGGAAAAGCTAAACACGAGGAAAAAAGCGAAAGGTTTGAAGAGAAAGAATCTGAGACAGAAGAAAGAAGAGGAAGATTACACGCCACCATTTGTTCAACGCGTGAAGAATCAATTCGAAAAGCCGGACAAGACGACTTTAATGCGACGAGCGGTTTTGTTTTTCGGTATTTCCATTTGGTCAATCGTGACGCCGGCTTCACAAGGCCCTGCGTTTCAACTCGCGTGTGCTTTCGCCGCGTGCGTCTTCTTCCTCAACGAGAAAAGAGGCGGACAAAAGAACAAGGCACTTGGAAAGTCCTTTTTGCACACCCTTGCATCTATGCTCGTCGGTTGGTTGATTGGGTCTATCGTTCCGGTGTACATTCCGCTCTTCCCAGAGTCGTTCTCGCCGGAGTTGATTTTGAGTTTGTTCTCGTTCCTCACCTTATTCATCACGTGCACGTTCTTGAAGTAACTCTGATATGACTGATGTTGAGAATACGAATTACTATATTACTTACACCCACGTTCAAAAGAATCAGATGTGTCTATTTTTGTAATTTTGATTTTACAACGCGATTGTTTAGTTTACCAGTAATTAATTACACGTACGTACAGGTACTACCGTGTAGTTTAGATTTATTCTACCCCATCCTCTCTCTCTCGCTTGCCTCCATGCTTTGACAATCTTCTCGTCTCTTCTTTCAGACGAATCATACGATCGTCGGCGTCTTCCGTGTCGCTCTCTCCTTCGCTGCTGCTCGATGAAGACGACGAAGTCTTTTCGTTCTCGGAGTACTCCGATCTTCTCGGCTGACGCACGGCTACGTCGTACAAATCATGTCGACCCTTCGCTTTCAACTTTTCGAGCCATTTTTTGGACATCTTCGGTCTGCCCCGTCGCGTGGCCCTGTAAACGGCGTCAAATCTTGGCGTCGTGCAGAAATTCTGCGTCACCGCGACGGTTTGCGTGACGTTCAACACGGCGTGCCACCACCCGTCTGGGACAAACATAATCTCACCAGCATTTTGTACGACGTCAAAACTCTTTGGACATCCGCCAACTTCCGACCACTCCCGCGTTTGCGTGATTGGATACGCTTTCTGGAACCACGTGATTGATTCCCCGTCTAATCCAATACCTTTCGGTTTCAGAAGAGGTTTAGTTAAACCTTTGTTTGGCGGGTACAACACCCAACGCTTCTTTCCCGAAATCAACGCGTTCCATGCGGATGTCGCTAACGGATCGACATGTATCGATGATCCACTTCTCGGCGGTCCAAATACGACCCATCTATGTGGTGGTCTTCGCTTATGTCCGACGTATTTGAACAAGTCTTCGGAGAAGTAATCTGGAATGTCGAAATCCTTCTCAAGCTCTTTCGTATTCTCTTTATCAAAGATGGAACCGTCGAAAACGTACAGAGGACTATCATCTCTTTTGCATCCGTAATCTGGATTCTTTTCCTCGTCGCAGTAAAACTGAAACTCAGTCATTGTAAGTCGCACCGCGTATCCATCGTCATCGGAACCGACTTTGAATCTATCTTTCGGAAACCTTTTTTGTAACTTATCAATCGTCCACTCTCGCGGGTTCTCCTCTTTGCTTTTGCTATTCAACGTTTTCATGAAGCACGGCCATTGGTTCATGGCATCGGTTATTATACACGGCGTTCTCGTCAGCGCAAATCGTCTATTGAATTCGTCCGGACAAACCTGTTTCGCGGATATGCGCTCGATCGTTCCTGCTTTTGATTTCAAGTTTGTCGTATTCAACACGTTCGCGTTGTCGTAGGCGTATCCGTGCTTAGTCCAACCGCCTTTGGAGACGGAGAGCTCAGAGCGCGTGCCTCGCTTTGCCGCGCGGATCTTCTTATTCATCTTCTCCTCTTCACTTTTTGGATGATGTTCTTCATCCAGTTCTTTTGCTTTGGTCTTCTTTTTTACTTTCTTCTTCTTCTTCTTCTTCTTTTCTCTTTCTTTCGTCGACGTTGTCGTTGTTACGAGTTTTGTTGTTGTTGTCGTCGCTTGCGTCGTTTTCTTTTTCTTTCTCCCGATTTTATTCGTCGTCGTCGTCTGTTGTGCCTCTTCTCCTTCTTCTTCGTCGTCGCTCATTTCCGACGAGGAAGATGACGATGTCGACGAAGACGAAGATGATCTCTTCTCTTCTTCTTCTTCTTCTTCTTCTTCTTCTTGACGAGAGAAAGAGGAACTTCTCGACGAATTCGGTTGCACGATTTTCATCTCCTTGGAATTCTGTCTCGGTGAATGAATGCGTTCGATAGATCTCTTATTATTCGAGTAATCATCGCCGTTCTTCGCGGTCATTGGCGCTGACGATGGTTTACTTGTGTTCATATTCTTCCTCTCTGTCGTTTTTATCCGTTCGTCGCGTTGCTCCGTCCGTTATCTCTTTGTGCGCGCCGCCGCACCTAAAAGAAAAAAAAAGTGCCGTCAAAAGACTCGTCCATACCTATAAATGTCTCACTTTTTTCGGTACCTTTTTATGTCGTCGGCCTTCGGAAAGGAAAAGAAAAAGAAAACGGCCTCCGCTAGATGATGATGATGATGATGATGATGATGATGATGTGCGAATGTAAAGAATAACATGACAAATAATAATAGTAATAACAATAGTAACAATAGTAGCAAAGCGAGGAGACGACGCGTGATTTTCCTTCTTCTCGTTTCCTTAGCGCTCGCATTAGCCTTGTTTATGCGCGGAACAACATCATTTTCTTCGCTCGTATCTTTTCCTCTTCATCAAAAGAGTGGAGGGGGAGGAAACAAAAGAGTGAAGGACGAAGGACTTCTTCTTCATCTCAGGGGCGCAGACGATGCAGGATTCTTGAACCCGGACGAAGAAGAATCGACGAAAGTGGCAGTCGCGAATAAGCATGGAGAAGAAGAAGAACCTGTTGCTGAAAACGTGTTGGAAAAATTAGGTGACGAGGTAGAAGACGAGGACAAAACCGACGATGACGACGATGTCGAACGATATGAGGCAGAAACCAAACAAGTGATTCCTAACATGAAGAAAGCGACGATGACGACGAAGCAACGCTCCTTTCGCCGTTCTTCGCACTCACACGCGTGTTCACCAGAATACATTTCACTATTCCCGCCAAAAGCGAAAGCCACAAAAGCTCTGGTGTCGACACTTGCGCATAAAAAGAATTACGAAAACACAGGAGCCTATCGAGATAAGAAGATCCCAGCATCCATACTACCAAACTCTGGAAGAGATATTTTAGCAGCGCCAGCAGTAGTTGCAAATAATTTAGCAAATGGCGAAGCGCCCTGGCAAACGTGTGCACTCGTGGGAAATTCTGGGCATCTTCTCAAAATGGATTACGGTAAACAAATCGACGCGAACGATATAGTCGTTCGCATTAATCAAGCTCCCACGAAAGGGTACGAAAAATACGTCGGAAAGAGAACGACGCACAGGTTATTAAACAGATTGTGGACAATTGCATATCACGATGGTAGCGGTATAAATAAAATCTACAGAGGGGGCGGTTGGCCATTAGAGAAAGGCGTCACTTTGATTTCGTCGAGAACGGCAGCGGAAAATTTCGTTCGGTTGGCGTACTACGTCAAGAATAAGTTGAAACGTAAAGACGTGCAAACTTTGTTTCTCATGCCCGAAGTGCGAGCGGTGGCGGAGAATTCGTTGAAAAAATTCCGAAAATGTTACGAGAAGAAGCACTCGAAAAACTTCAGAGGAGGCAACTGTGCATCCTCAGGTTTAGTAGGCATCGCGATGTTACGTCCACTGTGCTTAAACATCACAGTCTACGGTTTAGGTAAAGGACAAAGAGGCGATCCGTACCAGTATTATCGATTAAAGCAAACGCATCGGAGTTATGGGAACCCGGTGCACAGTTTTGACACGGAAGATATTATGTTTAGGACGATGGCAAATGATCGGGTCATTACTTTTTGCAATGCGAAAGATGGATGCTTTTAGTCGAAAACCAAAAAAAGAGATTGCACATATTTTAGGGGACATATCGCGCAATAGTAGCACTTTTATTGATAGCGTATAGAATTAATTCAATTTTGTTTTATTCATTCGTACGGCAGTACTTACTTACAAGTAGAAACGCTCTTGGATCCTTGTTTGAAGCGTCTATCTTTTTCTCTCTTATTATTATTATGCGCTATGTAGTTAATTGTCCATCAATTCGTCAGCTATTCGATTATTATTATTTATTGTTACTTCTATTCTTGTCGTTATCTTGTGTCATTTTGTCTTTATCAATGTCAGTTAAGGTCGTTATGATTATTATTGCGTCAATCGTTGCGCAATGCGCTCCCTCGCCCAGTTCAACGTCGAGTCAAAGTTATCATCCGAGTGGAGTTCTTGGAACAACGCTTGGTAAAACGTCTTTTCTCTAAACAGCTCGCCGATACCGTCCATGGTATCTGCCATATCTCCTAACAATGCAACCATGTTCCTCGTCACGCTCGCATCACGGTAAGGATCTTTCGACACGTCTTCGATGAAAGATAAAATAAATCGCGCGTGCTGCGCCAAACTTGCGATTTTGGATTTGTCGTCTCGAAACCCTTGCAAAATCCCGGTGTACGCCTCGAAGATGCCATTTCTGAGATCGTTCTTGTATTGCACCGTATCTTCATCTAATTCCACACTTTGATCTTTATTCGTCATCGCCAAACTCGTTGCGCTTTGCAGCATAGGTAAAACGAATTCGAGATATTTATCGAACGAAGGACCAACCGCCAAAGCTATATCGCCAAAACAGCTCAAAATCGGCGGCTTCACTGCCCTGTGCAACTCGGACGATTGCAAATCTTGCAACAATAAGAACACAATGTTGTCACACCATTGCGCCAACTTTTCGTCTAATGCTCTACAGATGTCTCCGACAACACCAACCGTCGCTTGGCACACAGAAAACTCTTCGTGATTTTTCAAACCAACCTCGACGAACGGGTATAACGCCTCCATGTATTTCTCGAAATCTTTACCTACCGAGTGTGCCAAAGCACCAACCGCGAGCATGGCTTCTTCGTGCACAGTTGCGGAACGATTCGCTAAAACTCTCAAAAACGCAGTCATCAAGTTATCCGAGTGCTGAGCCAACGACCCTTTCGCCGCTTCTTCCGATCCCAAGCGTTGGATGATAACTTGCAAAGTTCCACACAACAACGCCTGTTGATCAGTTTGCTTTTCTAATATGTCTTGGGAAGTCACTTGAGCTTCAAACGTGCTCCCGAGCTTTTGCAAGACAACAGGAATGAGTTGATGAACCGTGACTAACGTTTCCGTGCTCGCCCCTCGAATGATTTCGTTCAGCGCTTCGTAACATTCCATTTTCAACTTCATCTCCGCATCCGGTCTCTCCGCGGTGACCAACAACGCTTGCACGATGGGCTGGAAAAACGGCGAAAGCTCCGGTCGCAAGAGATCATCGTCACCAAGAGAGGTGACCAAATTCTGAATACTCCAGCACGCCTTCCCGGCGACATTTGGCACGTCTTTGAGAGATTCTGTCAACGCCGCTAACGTCGTTCCCAAATTACCCTGCGTGATCAATCGATACTCCGGCGATTGCACAAACTCAAAGACGCGTCCAATCGTCCACGCCGTGGTATCTTTCACGTGCGTATTGTTATCGTTCATCGAGTTCAACAAGAACGGTAAGGCCTCGTTCGCAAGAGGAGCTAATTTTTTCCTCGATGGACCTTCCAAAATAGCGCCAAAAGCAAACAAAGCGGCTTCTTTTTGTCTCCAATTATCTTGTTGGATGTTTTGCGTGATGTATTGCATGACGCCGTCTACGACTTGATCGCCAGTTAAGTTCGCGATTAAGTTCAAGCACGTTCCGCCCGCCATGGCTAAATTCCACGCGTTTTCGTCTTCGTCTTGACCTTCCTCTTGTTTCGTCAACTGCTCGAGCAACATCGGCGTTAACACTCCTAGCGCCTTCTCGATGAATTGATGATACTTGACGTCTTGCACGCCGTCTTCGATGGCTTCTTTTCGTCCAATTTCCTCCTCGCAAATCGACGACCAAAACTCAATCGCTTGTAAACCAATCTGAGGATCGTCTCCGTGCAAAACTTTTACTGTCAAATCGTAAATAGCGGAGATATAACCTTCGAGATATTCGTAATACTCCTCCGCGACACCGACTAAAACTTCAAAAGCGGCGTGTCGAATTCTTTGGTCCGGCGATATCGTAGCTTCACACGTCACTTGCATGATATAATCTCTTTCTTGCTGTCTAGAAAAGTTCTCCGAGGCAAACGTTAAAGCGATCGATAACGCGTTACACGCCGCTAACCGTACCTCGTTGTTCGTTTCTGCTTTGTCCATCCCTTGAATAATAGCCGTCAACATCGTATTCACCGCCGCTTGGTCCATGCCGCCAAACTCATCTCCTTGCTCTCCACTCAACGATAACTCCTCGCAAACGTATCCTAGAGTTTCCAACGTCGCTTGTTTCAATTCTGTGGAACTTTGAGCGCCGGAAACGTTTAATTGCAGCTGCGGTATCAGCTCTGGCCACTGTTTCGCTGGTATCTCCGCTGCGGCAAATTTTGCCACCACTTGTGCCGCCGTGTGTCGAATCTCCTGGACTGGCGAGCTCAACGTCTGGAAAATCATATATTTTATCTCGTTCCGTTGGTTTTGATCGACTTGAGCGAGCCATTTTTGTTGTAAACTCTTCTTCGTTTGGTACGACCGAGAGTCGATGCTGTTTTTCAAGATCAAACCTGCGAGTCGTCGGACTTCGCTCTGTTTCGACTCATTGGCGAGTTCTCTCGCTAAAGAGGATAGATATAGGGAAAAATTCGCCTCTTTCGCTTGTTCCAACTGCTGCTCGGCTTGCGATCGAACGTGCTGATCAGGATTTTGGGTGTTGACCAAAATCTGCGTGACGTCTGCCATATTCCTTTACTCAACACTTTTTGCGATGACTTTGAGAGACGGGGAGGAAGTTTGAAGGAAAATCCCAAAAAGAGAAAAGAAGGTTTGTCGTGGAACTCTCTTTTCTCACCCTTTCCTCTTCTCTCTTCTGTTGAACGAGAAAGAG
>Ga0208277_1001709_pt1 | contig 12672 bp, 5 predicted proteins | sample ETNtaG_5_FD_185782 | JGI IMG/M metagenome (GOLD analysis project Ga0208277, IMG submission 185782) | Marine microbial and viral communities from oxygen minimum zone, Eastern Pacific Ocean - ETNP201406SV205 (SPAdes) (version 2) | ecosystem: Environmental > Aquatic > Marine > Oceanic ...
CCTCTTGCCGTACCAACGGTGACCTCGATTTGTATGGATCTGGATTCTCCCGGGGACAGAGATAGAATCGTATCCCCCGCTATCGTATGGGACCATCCCGACGGTGCATCCACCTGGATCTTGCTGTTTATCGGCGAGTTGCCAAGATTTTCTACATCCAGAGTTATCTGTGTGGTGTCTCCTGTATTGATTATGGGCATATTGCCCTGAAATGACCATTCCATCTTGGATGTCTTCTTGACTAGAAGAGATACTGTATCGATTGCTATCAACCCCCCGTCTTCAAGTCTCAGGGTCAATATGGCTTCTGATCCTCCCTGTTGTGTCTCTGGGATGGTCACAGAACACCAGACTTTCGAAGATGTGCCCGGCTGTATGGTGCCGATAGGCGAGCAGGGGGTAGACCAACCATCTTCTTGGGCCGTTAGTTCAGCAACTGGAGACCATGCCCCGAGCCCTTGATTCGCTACATTCCAAGAAAGATCGAACTGAGTACCCACGGGAAGAGCGCCCAGACCGAGCGGACTTGTAGATGAGGAGCCGTCTGCGGACACTATGGATGAGAAGGAGACAACTGGCTGTGCACCCGAAGTTACGTCTATTGTTCGATTCCACAGGAAGGCATCGCCGTCCTGAGTTAGGAATCTGACTTTTACAAGTCCGCCAACTGCACGTCCATTGCCTTCGAGGGCTAAATCCCAAATCGACGTGGAGGACTTGTCGATTGTGATGGTTTGGGTTGAAGAGATACTGGACCAACCCCCTGGAAGGGAAATTATCTGAGGTGTGAGGGTGATCTCTCGATTGCCCTCATTCACGATTTGAACGGGAACCTCGTGTCTCGCGTCTGGTCTAACCTGCTCATCTATGCCATCTGAATCAGGTGTTAGCCTTATTTTATCCGATGCAGCGACGATTAACGGTATGTCCTCTACCCACGAGTCGGTTGTTGTGCGGGCAGAGATGGTCAGCTGTGCGCTCATCAGTGTTCCAGCGGTGACCACTACAGACGGCGGTGTGAGCGTGATATCAATCGAACGATAGGATCCTTGTGTCAGAGTCCCTGTGGAGCCATGTGTTGAATCTACAAACGTTCCTAGATTGTCCAGAGTTGCTCTCCACCCAGCAGGCGCCTCCAGAGCCAGATCGTACGTCTGTGGTCCATTTCCTTCGTTTGTCAACTGTAGAGAAGCACTTGACGGTTCAAATGCATCAACGGCCAATGTGCCGCCTGGGACCCTAAGTTCCACAGCGGGGAATGAGGATACAGTCAATCTCAAAATGAGCTCGCTAGTAACGTCATTTACCTCGTCTATACCTGTGATTATGACTCTGTATACTCCTGGTTCGGGGGGATTTGGATGCGCTAGAGCGAATGATAGTTGCTTTTCCTCTGAAGCATTCAGATCGACCTCGGTCTGAGAGAACGAGCTGTACCACGGCACAATGGCCCCATCCGACATTCTAACAACATTCGATGCTGATATCGAGGCGTTGGTGGGGAATAATGCTGTATTGGTGAGGGCTATCTGTAATGTTGTAGAACCACTTGGAACAGTCATTACCGGGTTAGGATTGTCTGTTTCAACTCGAATACCCGGCTCACTGACTTCTATTGGAATTGTGAGCAGATTGTTTTGTTCTGATGATTCTTCCACCTGGTCGGTGGGATCGATCTCAATAGAAATTTGACGTGTTCCCGATGCCGATGGGGTCCACTGCCATTCCAGCGGTACCGCTTCACCAGGAGCCATGCTTATTGTCTGTACACCGAGAGGCTGTCCTGGAGAAGATGCAGAGATTGAGACGGACGGTACTGATCCTGCACCGAGATTCGCAATGGTTACTCCAATGGTAACTGTCTCCCCAACCTGTGGAATAGGGGTTGAAAGTGTGAAGCTCTCTGTATCAACTGCAGGATCGGGCGTCAGATCATTCACATTCACACCCCTGAGTGCAATAGAGTATGGCTGATATTGTCGTGCTCCTGCGTGATAGACGTCGCTTACCCTGACAGTCCAGACACCGAGTCCTGCTGATTCGACCAAGACGGCTTCTACATTGTTTACGGAATCTGCCTGGCCACCGGTCACTGAATGACCCTGTGAGAAGACATTCCCGAGATAGGTGGATGTGCCCCCCGGGGAGATTACCTCTAGATCGAGATCATTACGAAGCTGATCTGAGGAAGAAGTGGATCCCGGGTAATCTGACCATGCGAGAACTACCTTCAATGGCTCACCGGCACGAGTAACCTCGAACGAATACTCATCAATTTCACCGCTTTTCAGCCTATGACGGTCATCAACAAATATTCCAACATCGGATTCTGGAATCAGGCTGTTGGATAGGTCTATTCTTCCCCAGCCCTCTACATTGTTGGGAATATTAGGCGCGCCGGTGTCTTCTGCACCAAGGATGAGCATGGCTTTGATGAGCGATGCCTGTGGAGCAGGCCTCTGCGCGATTTCCATGAGGTATTCTCTGATCAGAATTGAGGCCCCGGCTGCTGCTGGGGTGGCCATTGATGTCCCGCTGAATTCTTCGTACCACTGTCCGAGATCATTGGATCCGCCCGATTCTTGGGCCTCGCACGATCGGACGTACATTCCTGGAGCGATCACATCTGGTTTGATTCTGCCATCATCAGTCGGGCCTTCGCTGCTGTAAGGGTACATTGCATCCGGAGATCCCCCATATCTATTCTGATGTGCTCCGACTGTGACTACATTCTTTGCTGTGGCCGGTGGTGAAATTCCGCTGCTGCCTTCGTTTCCAGCCGAGAAGAAGACGGCCATTCCTTCGTATGTCCAATATTGATCCCATGTGCTAATTCGATCATCGGCATCCTCTGCCGATGTTGTATATGTGTTGTAACCGGAACCCGAGCCCCAGCTGTTGGTATGGAAACGTGCTCCGTTGTTGTATGCCTGAGAAAGCATGGTGTCTATCCCATAGCTGTACAAGCCACCAGAGTCATCATCCTCCATTGCTTGGAAGACGATTTCCGCCTCTGGTGCAACTCCGGCGTACTGCCCAGAGCTCCTGTATCCGGACCCCACGGCCGTACAGGCTACGTGCGTACCATGTCCAGAGCCGTCGGCTGTGGAGCTATCGCCGGGGGTTACTGATGTTCTGGAGACAATCCTGGATCCGAAATCGCCATGGTCGTGATCTATGCCAGAGTCTCCTACAGCGATTCTTTGTCCCGAACCATCTAGCACGGTCGAGAACCACGACTCTACATCTTCAGACTCAGTATGGTCCCTTACCTCATCGTTTGAGAGTACAAGTTGCGGGAGGGGGGCGATCCATGCTACAGCAGGATTTTCGACTATAGAGGCGATTGATTCGTAATTGACTGAACCCCATCTTCGACCATTGTCGACGATGCCGCTGTCTGTGAAACCCGCCCCATCAAGAGTGTCAAGATTGCCGATTCCAAGAGGCATCGAGTCATCCGATCTGCCTGCATCGAGGGTGTTCCAACCAAGTACTTCCACCTCGATAGTGTCCTGTGTGGGTTCGATTGAGGGGTGTATTAGCAAACTTAGAGGTACGGGGTGAGATGCCGCTACTAAAGGCAAAAGAGCTACCTGTTCCAGAGCGTTTTCATCGCCTTGGACTAAGAAACCGGATGGGGGAACCGCTGTTCTTATTTCTAAGCCCGGTATTTCCTCGATTGTCATTCTGGCGTCCCACATGCCAGTCATATCGTCAACCAGAAGCATCGCCAAATCTTGCCTTGATTGGGTAAACTCAGATTGAATGGTCTGAGAGGGTATGAATCCGGCCAGAGTATACATTCCGATCGGAGTATCTGCGCTCATGGATCTGCCCCTTTCAACACCAACGAATGTAACTGGCTCGGTGATGTCTGAGATCTTCGAAGGCCCAGAGAGATCGACCTGCCTGATTTGATGTTCATCGGGGAGGATGTCTTGATTATCGAAATCGATCGACCCCCACATCATTGTCGTCAGAAGTGCTGCTATGAGCAGTGCACCCCTCTTCTTCATATGCATTGAGGGCCTTCTGGCTCTCTATGAGCGTATGGGTAGTCAGTTCAAGATTCAGAAGATTGTGAATTGTCCGACATTGATGTGGTATTCGGAAGTCCATTGGCCCACGTCATGAGTCCATCTCTCTGTCTTTCTATCCCCGTCATACGCATAGTATTCGAGATCTATCTCAATTGTGTAATTCTCCCAGACAGAGGCGCCGTCAATGATGAGTTCCAAATCGTCATGGGCAATTGAAGTGTGGGCACCGAGTTTCTCCCATGAAAAATCGGTTCTTCCAATTTCGATGCCTACGTCATCAACCATTCTTATCGACATCTCGATGTCTTCCATCGCCCTGGAGCCTCGATTATCTAATTCGACTAACACGATATGCCCGCCTCCAGATTGACGATAAACGACATCTGCAGTGACTCCATCATAGGGAATTACCCACAGGGAGCTTCCCAGCAGAAGCATTGTGACGATGAGTATTACTAGACTTGAGAATATCACCCTTACCGGATGTACGCTTTCTAGAACTTCTTCGATTGACTCCAAGAGTTCATCCGCCGCTTCTTCATCGGCCTCCGTGGCGTCGAGGTCGGAGAATCTTCGAGAGTCTTTCACGACTGTATGCCTCCTATGATCGTCATTACCGCTGTTGTGAGTCCGGATGTTAGGGGTTCGGGGATGACGATATGAGTTGTTGAGCCATCGACGCCCGGAATGCTGTTTATGATTGAGAGATCGGAGGCCATGCCATTCACGCCGAAGGTCGTCCCCGTGGGAATTCCATTGGTAAACTGAGCATCGAGTAGAACGCCTCGAAGGTCTATCCTACGATCGTCATCGAGAATCGCATGCGCGCGAGCAGAGGCGACAATTCTTCCCCCCTGGACATCAGAAATCTCAAAGTACCCATATTGAGAAATTAGATTGTGCACTTCTATGGTTGCACTCTTTATGTCTTGACAAAGAATCTCCATATCCTCCAATACAACAGGAGGAGCAGCTGGAACATCTGATATCCTCATGTAAAGAACTTCGACGCCGTCCCCCGAAGACTTCACAGCGAGACCGAAGTCTTCCGTAGGTTTTATCGAAAGTCTATCTGCCATCCCTTGGGCCAACATCAGGATGTCGCCTCTTTGGTTAATTGCCTCTCCCTGGGCTTCAATGAACAGCGACATTCCAGAGGTACTTGATGCAAAGTCAAGCTGTGCGATGCCCTGGAAAGCAAGGCTCTTCGTTATGTCAAATGTCCTCCCTGGTTCCGTTGATAGTGCGATTGTTCCAGGTACGTCCTTGAGGAACACTGTCGCTGGTCGCCATTCTCCATCGAACCACTGCATCTGTTGAATCATCATTGAATCAACCGATCTTCCCTGAGAATCCTGATATTGCGTTGGAACGTCCATGTTTATGCTAATGGCCGTTCCAAGACTGGCGTCTAGATTGACTCTGCTCGGAACGTCGTTAATGAGGATCTCAGAACGCGCACCTACATTCCGATCTAGCAGCTCAGCATGGATACTGGAAAGAGGGAATGAAGCGGCATACCTAGCAACAGCATCTATCTCTGATATACTGCCGGTAGTCTCCGTTACATCGAATACCATCTCAAGATCGATGTCTGAACTAACGCCTACCGGAAGGCCATGGAGTGTCACGAAAGCATCCATTCCTTGTATGGAGTCCGTTGCAATAATCATCGACTCAGCCCCGGGCAACCATCCTTTCGCATCGACGGCTACGGTCCACTGAGAGCCATCGTCAATCACCCTTCTTTCCATCTCAAGATCTACTGAGGGGGGAAGATTGGGTATCCAAACCTTCATTGAAAATCCGGAAGACAACCCCTGAGTAGGCGCATGTATCGCAATTCCATGTACCCAAGGAGGCTCCATCTCCGGCTCTTCGCCCTGTTCTGCTTGTACGATGAGGTCGAAGTTTGAATCCGATTCTAGCTCAATTCCATAGTTGAATGAGGTACTAGCACCTTCAGCCCCAGTCGTGAGTTCAGAAGTTGCAGAGGCAAGAAGACGATTGACTGACTGGCCAAGATCTGTGAACCCACCCAAAAAGAATGCTAGACCTGAAACACCTTTTGTGCGATCTAGAACCGGTATATCGATTCCAACATCATCACTTGAGTTTCCGGGAATCTGCAGAGATATATCCGAGGGCAGTGGATCAAGCAAAATTGTTGCTGTGAGTGCATTATTCTGGCCTATGACTGGCACGTGGTCGACGGCTATCCCGAAAGGTACAGGCTCCGCTGTAGTGATTCTAGCAGTACTCCTGCCCATGCTGCCGAATGCGCCCGGATCGTTGGCAGGGGACCATGCAATGCTATTCAATCCAGATATCCTTGTGGAGAGAGAAGAAACCTCATTTTCAGAGTCATGGGTATAGAGAAAGTGATTTCCAGTCATTATCTCAGGTTCTTCGGAATTGGTTATCTGCGCCTCTATTGAAGAGATTGCTCCTTCGGTACTCCATGAAAGAGTATCGCCAAAATCAGCATCGAAAGAGTCGGGGATGCCCAGTATCCTGACTGCCTGTCGCTGTGTTCCATTGGAGGCATGATACTGGAATGACTCTATGTCCTGGCTAGCAGAATATGATGAAGAATCGGAGTCAATTGTCAGATCTATTACATTGGGGAGGTCCGAAATACGGAGGCTTTGGACCGAGGCATTCGAGAGATCGCTGCCATAATGGTCGATATACAGGAATTTGAGTGCGCCGCTACTTCTTGATTTCATTTGGAAGGTTCGCTCCTCCGTGGCTGGATCGTAAGTTACGTGCACTGCTTCCAAACCCGAGAATGCAATGGATGCTGCAATGGGAACAAGTGGTTCAATGAGCCCATCATTACCCTGTACGAGCGCTGATTCACGGTCTCTTGAAAGAATCAAATGGTCGGAAGACTCGATCTCCATATGGTCGTGCGAGCCGATGGCCAGCTTCACCGAGGGGAGTATGTCGGCCGCCCTGGTGGTTCGGAAATCGTCTGTAATCTCAAAATGTAGATTTTGTCCGCCACCATCTGGGGAGAACTCAACACCCCCGCTAAGGACATCGACCACAATAGTGGGAATTGAGTTGATTATCAAAGCCGTCTCTAAGAACACATCCACCAGATTTACCAAGGCTGCATCGAGAATTCTAGAAAGAAAGTCTAGATTCTGGTTATTACCAAACGAAACGTCGTTTCCTTCGTCATTGCCTCCAATATTGAAATCCCCGTATACGATCAGTGCAGTTGGGATCGCTCCAGTTTGGATCGATATCCTCTGGTGATCGGTTATCACACCGCCCCTAGTGAGCCACGAGTCGTATTCAAGAGCGTCTATTTTACTTACTGATCTGAACAGTATCATAGATTTTGGCGGGTCTGCTGGATTGATTGGGAGGTCATCATTGTCTTCGTTGGGAGAAGTGTCTCTGGAGAAATTCTTGACTGCTATGATCAATCCAAGACGATCGGGTTGTGACCCTGGTAACTCTGGACTCGATCTCGAACCAAGCATCGTGAAGACTCTATCTATCTCCTGAGGTGAAAGCGATCCGGAGGGCATCCCCCTCAGCCAACCCAATGAATCTGTGGAGTTTCCGTGATCTCCGTCTGCACGGTCTTCAGGCACATTTACCCTGTCCTCATGGAAATGAAGATGGATGTCTGCTCCGCGGTCGGAGTAGTATTCCAACGTACTCAGACTGCGCTCTCCTGCGCCACCAACACCTGAGGCGAGAGAAGAATCCGTGCGGATCGTTACGGAAACCTCCCTCGGGATAACGAGTTCTTGAGCCTCTGGATGGATGCCCAGATCGATATATGCAACTTCCCATACCTCACGTTCGCTCTGATCTGGAGGGGAGTAATGGATGTAGCCAAAACCTGCCCTAACGCCACAAGAAATCTCCATCGATGTAAGAGTGTTGAGTTCAACAGGGTCGTACCTATCAGGGCACTGGTCTTCTATTGGGTTATTTATTGAAATCACGTATGGCGCAGCTAGTGAAGCTATGGAAATTCCAGAGTCATCAATGTCGCCATTGGGATTGAATATTCCAAAGGTGATCGCTGTCAGGAATTCTGCGCCTGCATCAGATATGTCGAGGAATATTCTCTCTATGCCCACGTCTAGTGTAAATTGACGTGGTGGTTGTGTAAATGCAGAATCGATAACCCAAACGTAACTCTCACCCTGGTTGAGTCCTAATGTATCTGAATAGGCGAAGGCCTTGACCAAAGATACCTCCATACTCTGCAGATTCGCCCATGCGGGATCTTCAGGAGTCTCCTCATCAATTACATCGACTTGGAACTGGATAGTTGGCTTGATCCAAAGTCTGTCCCCGCTTAAGCCCCAGCCGCCATTGAAATCAAATTCGAGAGTGAGTCCCACCTGGATATCATCATTCCCATCACCATCTACATCCATCGGGTGCAAGAACGGATCGCCATTGTTGAATATCAAGGAAAGAAGCGAGTCTGAAAATGTGACAAGCTCGATTGTCTGCTGTACATCGCCACTTTGATCTTCATACTCTACCCAGATAGCATAGTCAGTGATGTTGAGTATAGTGGACCATATGTTTCTCACCTCACCGGGAAGGGGTTCATTGGGGTCGGTTAGGATTCGATATGGGCGTGGATGGATCACTTCGGGAGGGGTTGTCTCGATTTCACTGAGCCCATTCAACAAATCGCCAGTCCCATGAATCGGGGACAAATCGTCACTTTCCCTTATTGAGTCCCTGACTAGATCTAGAGCAGCACCGGCTTCATCCATCGCCTGAGGATCTGATTTTATTGCTCGGTCCATCGATAAAACTGCATCGAGATCGTCAAGAATTTGGAAGTCGTCAGAGGCGACCCTCTGCTCGGCACTTGCGAGAATTGTTGGAGATGCGGCGGAAAGAAACAGGAGTGCTATGACCAGTGCAGACCATGGTGGAGAGGCAGCAGAAATTGGATGGACAACACGAGCGGCATCCGCAGCCATGTAACAGAGTTCTTACGAGGCTGATTTAGGATATTCCCCGATGTGACCCTCTTAGGTCACGGTCGGCGGACAACCTCGATGGAGCCGCAAGCAGGACATGGGACCCTAACGCCTGGGGCTCCGGGCGGTATTCTGACCTTGAAAGAAGTTGAGCATGAACTGCAAGAGGGCTTCATTTCAATAGAGTCCGAATCCTGTAGCGGCTCTTCTTCCGTTGCGTTCTGATCTTGTTCTTCTGCAAGAGGTGGCGGGGCCTCCGGTTCTGGCTCCACTGCTGGTGGCGGGGCCTCCGGTTCTGGCTCCACTGCTGGTGGCGGGGCCTCCGGTTCTGGCTCCACTGCTGGTGGCGGGGCCTCCGGTTCTGGCTCCACTGGCGTTGTGTCTTCTAAATGGGCAATCTCAGGTATTTTTGGGGGCATTTGGGTTGTTGGTTGTTCTTCTTTTCCGACAGAAGGAGCCTCTACAGGGCTCTCATCGAGTGGCTCGTCGTCGAACATCATCGAAAGCAATTCGTCGCCCCTGCTTCGAGGGGCGGGGCTGGAGACGCTGTCTGGTGAACGGCCCAGTAACGCTGCTATGTCTGGATCGTTGGACACCGGCGGGGCTGCAGAGCGTCGGAAGCCATACCCTCCGCCGTATCCTTCATCGGCACTTCTCCGGGCGAACATCTGCTTCTGCTCATCTTCATCAGGCACGCGGGCCTGCTCTTCTTGCAGAGCCCTCATTTCTTCCTCTATCTCCGCCATCTTACGCCTGGCGCGACGAGAGATAAGCAAGATCAAACACAAAGCTAGGATGATCACAAGAACGCCTGCGACGATGAGTGGGAGGTATGGGGCGATGGCATCTAGCAACGTTGGCTCTGTATCGGAGGCCTCTATGGCCACTATGTACTCGATTTTTGTCTCCAATCCATTGTCATTTGTGATTGTGCAAATGAGCGAGTAAATTCCGGTTTTGGGATATGTAACCAGATAAACCGGGCCGCTCAAATCTTGGTCATTATTCGTAATTCCGTCGCCGTCACTGTCGACATTGACATCTGTGTCCCACGAGTAGGCCAGCGTTTCAGACTCTGGGTCTGCTGCGCTTGCCTCTAGGCGGATGGTCTCGCCCGATAGTCTCGTCAGCTCCACAATCGCATCATTGACTGAAGGAGGGGTCGCGTCATACACAGTAAGATTCGACGTCGAGTTCGACATCATTCCACTTGCATCCGTGACCTCCATACGCACAGGATGGGTGCCTGCGGAAATCTCCAGTGTTCCAATCTCCAGATTGAGGCTGGATATTCCCTGCTTCTGAGGGGATGGGTCAGTGAGAACGAGGATGTCGCCAAAGTACCACTTTACAGAAACAACCTGCCAGTTGTCAGAATATGTGCCAGTCATTGAGACTGATTCACCGAAGGTCCTGGTGATGTTCTCTGCGCCATCGATCTGCGCCACGGGGGGAGATAGATCTTGGATGCTGATTTCATGGAACTTCGTAGCAGGTCTACCATCGATACCAATCACTCGAAGGTGTATTGTTAGATCGGCAGGATCGTTCCAAGTATTCTCGACGGACATTCCTGCTGCATCGCTGAAACCGTCGCCATCGAGGTCCCAGAGGTATCCCTCAGAGGTTATTTGGCCTGATCGATTTGGCGTTGTACTGGCGTCCAAAGTCACAGTCTGGCCCACATCCACTACCGCAAGCAACTCTGAATCAGTTATTCTTGGATCCAGTATTGGGGTCAGGGTTACCGTTACCGTTGTTGCGATTGACGATGTTCCAACCCCTCCGCCTCCCGCCTTGTTATCGAGTACGACGTACAAATCAGCCCCATCAAGATCTTCTGTTACGCTGAATAACACGGTTCTTGCACTGCCAACCAACAACATCGACCCTTGATCGATTCGTGCTGGGGCGGCTCCAGCGGAATACAGCTGATACTGATTCTGGGACATGAGGAACACATCTGACTCCCCCTTCATAGAAGAGGCGGATATCTTCACCACTGTACCTTGATCGGCCTGAAATGGACCTGCTAGAGTGGCGAATGATGATGGTGACAAGTGCACGATGTCATCGTACAGCGTGAATGGCTCCTCTTGGACGACTGAAACTCCGAACGAGACTGCCACGCTAGAACCTCCCAAGGCGCCTTGATCTTGGTCTTGGGCATGGTCATAATTATCCACAACAAGATACCAGCGAGTTGCCCCTCTATCGGAGGGGGTGGACCATCGCCAACTTCCGTCACCGGAGAATGACTCGAATACCGAATCGGACTCCCATACGTCTGCCCTGCGATAATTCTGCTCTTGCTGATAAACGACGACACCGGTCGAAGAGAAGAGTAGTATGTCGACGGGAGCGTCGGTACTGATATTGAACTCGACAGCAGTGCCCGGACTTAGAAGTCCGATCCCCACTCTCAAACAGCTTTGATCTGAAAGGCTCCATGCGGCCAGACCATCAGAAGCGTCTTCCTGGATGCATGTGACTGTGCCCTTCGGTTCTGCGGCCTTTGCAGAAAGAGGGACTAGGACGAGCATCAGCACGACTGCGGCAGTGCTAAGACGATTCATCGATGCTGTCGTGCTCAAACATGCTTTACATCATATCGGTTCCATGGTTGCTGCATAATTCACGATTAGGAGTCGGGACGACGGGGTATGGGGGTGGGCGGGAACCATCTGAGAAGGATGACGTCAGATATCGAACGGACCCATGACCATGGGACAGAGACGTGCATTCCGCCTTCGATGATTGTATCAGTGGTCTCTGTTACGAAAAGATGGGTGCAGGTCCTTGCCTGTTCATCAAGCACTACGTCGTGCACGATTCCGAGTATACGTGCATCCGGAAGAACCACTGGAAGGCCGTGCATCTCGGTCAGCCTGCGGTCCACCATGATGGTTGGCTAACGGATGTCGGCATCAACCTGACGCAGCCATTGCTCACTTGCCGCGGTTCTGATGCGCCTTGAGGCTTGGACGCAACTTCTCAGCGCCCTTTCCTTTGTTGAACAGGCCACGTCCCTTCTTTCCGGCGCTTGTCTTGCCTCTGAAGGCGCGGCCAGAGTGGCTGGATCCCGAAGATATCCATCCGAGTTGCTTATCGGCTTTGATAGCGGGATGGTGTGGATCGACCATTATGACCTCGTAGAACTTGTTCTTGCCGTCTTCGCCGACCCAATACGAGTTCAGGACTTCGAGATTCGGGTAGCGCCTACTGACACGCTCCTCGGCGATTCTCTGAATCGACTTCGCCATTGTGATCTTCTTGATACCTGCATTGGATGGCTTCCTCTTCATGTGAACCTTGCTCTTCCTCAAGCCACCTCTTCGAACACGGGTCCTGACCATCACGATTCCCTGCTTGGCCTTGTACCCGACTCGTCGTGCAGCGTCGATGCGCGTTGGTCGCTGTATCCGCTGGAATACGCCCTCGCGCCTCCAGCCGGCCATCCTCTCCCTGCGGGCCTTTGCTGGGATGGTTGCCTTAGGACGATTCCAAGTGGCCTGCATGTGCTTTGCGACTCCCATAATTGAACCTCCGGGTCCCGAGCGACCGCCATTCCCTATTTGAGGGTGATTGAAACGGCATCCTCACTGAAAATAGATTGAACACGGTGTTTGGTCCGCGCTCCCGGACTTGAACCG
>Ga0208277_1001710_pt1 | contig 12669 bp, 8 predicted proteins | sample ETNtaG_5_FD_185782 | JGI IMG/M metagenome (GOLD analysis project Ga0208277, IMG submission 185782) | Marine microbial and viral communities from oxygen minimum zone, Eastern Pacific Ocean - ETNP201406SV205 (SPAdes) (version 2) | ecosystem: Environmental > Aquatic > Marine > Oceanic ...
TTTATTATCCCATTTAATTCCAAGCCAATTAAGGTCCTCAAAAATTGACTCTTCAAATTCTCTCCTGCATCTCTGAAAATCAAGATCTTCAATCCTTAATAAAAATTTACCGTTATTTTTTTTTGTAGAATTATATACCAAAAGCGAGGAAAATGCGTGTCCTAAGTGCAACTTTCCTGTTGGTGAAGGTGCAAATCTTTCGTAATGCATATGTTATCTAAGTCTTTTTAGGACAAAAATTAAAGCATTCAATTTAATTTTTGGAAGGTGGTCGCCATATTCTTCAAACACTACTTCTGCATGCCTATTATCCACTAAGTCCATTATTGCCCGTTTGTAACCAGGGTTTTCTAAGGCATGATCATTCAATGAAAACACGAAAAAACCTCCAATTTTAGCAACTTTAAGAATTCTTGAAACCATATCAGGCATCGCGTGAAGGGGAGAGAACACCCCTACTGCAGCTGAGTTTGAATATACTCCCTTAAAATTAAGTGGGTTTTTATTATTAGAAAGTATCAAATTGGAATAAATTTTCTTGGATTTTGCTATTTGCAACATCTCATTGGAAAAGTCTGAGCCATCAATATTAGTGAAGCCTAATTTCTTAAATGCCTCCCCTGAAAGCCCAGTTCCACAGCCAATATCCATAATCTTTTCATCTTTACTAGCATTTACCGTCTCTAAAGCTTTTGCACACCTTAATGGCGTAATATAGCCATTAATAAAGAGTTCCTGATCGTAGCTATTAGACCAATCTTTATAAAAACCAATTGTTTCATCTGAATTTTTTAGTTTATACACCTCATCGAGAAATTTTCTATTCATGCAGCACCTTCAGATGTTTTGAGAAATATATTCTTTAGCCATTTTTTCCACTCTTCTTTTGCCCTATTTGTATAAGCTAAATAGCGATCCTTTTTACTTTTGATTCCATGCAATGGGGGCAGCAAGCCAAAATTGACGTTCATTGGTTGAAAAGTCTTTGAGTTTGAGGGATTTGTTATATGAGAATGTAACGCACCGATGCATGTTTCTTTGGGTGGACTTGGTAGGTTCTTTCCTTGAGTCTCTAAAACTGCCATCCAAGCTGAAACTATTCCTATTGCAGCACTCTCAACATAGCCTTCAACGCCAGTTATTTGGCCAGCAAATCGTATATTATTTTGATTAACTAGTCTTAATTGTTTATCTAAAAGTTTAGGCGAATTAATAAAAGTATTTCTATGAATACCACCAAGCCTGGCAAATTTGGCATTCTGAAGCCCTGGTATTTGACGAAAAATTTTAACCTGGGCGGAGTGAGTTAATTTAGTTTGGAAACCAACCATATTGAGTAAAGTGCCCAATTTGTTTTCTTTTCGCAACTGAACAACTGCAAATGGTTTTTTCTTTGGGTCTTTTGGATTAGATAAGCCTACCGGTTTCATTGGCCCGAATCGTAGAGTATCTTTTCCTCTCTCTGCCATAATTTCTATGGGAAGGCATCCATTGAAGTATGGCGTATTTTTTTCCCATTCTTTAAATTCTACCTTCGATCCAGATTTTAAATTTTCAATAAAGTTATAGTATTCATCCTCGTTCATTGGGCAGTTTAAATATGCAGTCCTGTCTTCGGCCGTTTCTCCTTTATCGTATCTAGATTGCCTCCATGTATATTCTTCATTAATACTATCAGCATAGATAATGGGAGCGATGGCATCAAAGAATGCAAGATCATCCTTTTTTGTTTTAGTTAATATGAATTTTGATAATTTTGTAGATGTTAAGGGACCCGTAGCAATTATTGTCATTTCGGAATCGGGTATTGTGGTAACTTCATTCCTATTAATCTCAATTAAATGATGTTCTGTTATAGTCTTAGTTATTTCGTTTGAGAATTTGACTCTATCAACAGCTAGAGCTGAACCAGCTGCTACTGAATGCTTTTGTCCAGTTCTTATTATCAAACTGTTCGCTTGTAACATTTCCCACTGTAATTGGCCTACAGCATTATATTTATGATCATTTGATCGAAATGAGTTAGAGCATACTAATTCAGCCAAATCGGCGGTTTGGTGTGCAAAGGTCTTCACCAGTGGGCGCATCTCATGTAACACGACTTTTTTACCAAGGCTGGCAATTTGCCATGCAGCTTCACAACCAGCAAGACCTCCGCCAATTACATTAATTTTTGTATCGAATTTCATCTATGTTTCCAAGTTGGATATATTTGAGTTATCAAATATATGCATAAAATCATGTGTCCTCAGTTTTTTCGGCTATATAAGCAACTGATACAACCTCTTCTCCATCCGCAGTATTAAAAACCTTTACACCAGAGGCAGTTCGAGATTGTTTTGAAATATCACCGACTGGACATCTAATTGCCTGCCCAGTCGACGTTATTAACATTATTTGATCATCATTTTCAACGGGAAAGGATGCTATAACACGATCTTCTCGTCTGCCAATATTTGCTGCAGTTACCCCTTGTCCGCCTCTGCTCGCCTCTCTATATTCATATGCTGATGATCGCTTCCCAAACCCACCAGATGTTATCATCAAAATCCACTGTTCTGAATCTTGTAATTCTTTAAATCTTTCTGATGACAATGTTATGTCGGCCGCATCCTCTTTATCCTCCATCTGTCCTGGTTTATCGGCTTCAACGGGATTTTCAGAGCGAGACATCTTAGAGAAAGACGATCTTTCATCTGAAGATGCCATTACATTTTCGAGGACAGACATAGAAACAACTTTATCATCTTTTGCCAGCTTAATTCCTCGCACGCCAGAACTATCACGCCCCTTAAATACCCTAACATCTGAAACGTTAAAGCGTATTGCTTTTCCACGGGAAGTGGCGATCATAATATCGTCGTTATTCGAACAGATCTTAACGTCTACTAGGGAAGTGCCTTCTTGCAATTTTATAGCTATTTTTCCATTCGCCCTAACATTTGAAAAATCTGATAGTGCGTTTCTTCTAACACTTCCATTGGAGGTCGAGAAAAATATGTGAAGTTTATCCCAATTTTCTTCTTCCACTTCGATGGGCATAATCGTTGTAATAGTGGTTTCTTTTGGAATTGGGAGAATATTTATAATTGCTTTTCCTCTAGCATTTCTTCCTGCAAGAGGGAGACGCCAAGTTTTTAGCTTATAAGCAATTCCATCACTTGTAAAAAACAATAATTGAGTATGAGTATTTGCTACAAATAAATTAGTTACAAAATCTTCATCCTTGGTATTCATCCCCTGAAGGCCCTTGCCTCCTCGTTTTTGCTCTCGATATTCTGTTAATGCCGTTCTTTTTATATATCCTGCAGAAGTGACTGAAACTACCATATCTTCTTTTTCAATAAGGTCTTCGTCTTCAAGATCTCCTTCAAAATCAACTATCTCTGAACGTCGCGGTATCCCAAATTTTTCCTTAACCTCCATTAATTCCTCTGAAATAATGGCATTAATTCTCGACTTAGAACTCAATATATCTAAGTAATCTTTAATTTTTTCTGCTAATTCTTCTAACTCACTTGTAACCTCTTTTACTCCAATAGCAGTTAGTCTTTGTAATCTTAGTTCTAAAATAGCTTTTGTTTGCTTTTCGGATAAATTATAAGTACCGTCGTCTCTCACTGGATGAGATGGGTCGTCGATAAGCTTAAAATAATCGATTAATTCGCTAACATTCCATACTTTTCCCATAAGTAATGATCTTGCCTCTGCGGGGTCCCTCGAAGATCTTATAATTTTAACTATCTCATCTACATGTTTTACTGCAACCGCAAGTCCACAAAGTATATGACTTCTGTCTCTAGCCTTATTTAATTCAAAAATTGTTCGCTTTGTTACAACGGATTCTCTAAACTCTATAAATGCGGTCAAAAATTGTTTTAAATTTAATTGTTCCGGCTTTCCTAGATTAAGTGCTAGCATGTTACATCCGAAACTATTTTGCACTTGGGTTTGCCTATAAAGTTGATTTAGGACTACTTCGGCAGTAGCGTCCCTTTTCAATTCAATTACTATCCTCACTCCGAATCTATCACTTTCGTCCTGAATATGAGAGATCCCCTCGATCTTTTTATCTCTTGCCTGTTCAGCTATTTTCTCAATCAAGTTTGCTTTATTCACCTGATAGGGAATTTCTGTAATAATAATAGCAAATTTATCCTTCTTAACTTCCTCTATGGTAGACTTTGATCTTATAATTACCGAACCTCTGCCATCTTGGTAAGCTTTTCTAGCTCCTGATCTTCCAAGAATTACTCCACCAGTGGGAAAGTCAGGCCCGGGTATGATTTCCATCAGCTCATCAATACTCACATCAGGGGTTTCAATAATTCTTAAAGTTCCATCTACAATTTCCGATAAATTGTGAGGTGGAATATTTGTTGCCATTCCAACAGCAATCCCGCCAGCACCGTTGACCAGCATGTTTGGAAATCTAGATGGAAGTACAGAAGGCTCACGGTCCTTACCATCATAATTATCTTGGAATTCTACAGTATTTTTTTCTATATCTGATAAAATAAAGTTGGCAGATTCTGCTAACCTAACTTCAGTGTACCTCATGGCAGCAGCTGAATCACCATCCATAGATCCAAAGTTTCCCTGGCCATCTAATAAAGGGAGAGACATAGAAAAATCTTGTGCCATCCTTACGAGAGCATCATAAATTGCCCCGTCTCCATGAGGGTGATATTTACCCATGACATCGCCAACTGGTCTTGCCGACTTTCTGTAAGATTTATCAAAAGTATTTCCTGTTTCGTTCATCGCGTATAAAATCCTACGATGTACTGGCTTCAACCCATCACGGAGATCTGGAATGGCCCTACTCACTATTACACTCATCGCATAGTCCAAGTAGGACTTTTTCATTTCTTCTTCTATTGAGATAGGCTCTGAATCATCCTCCATGTCACCGTTTTGGCTGGTTCCCCCCAAGTTTGAGGGAGGAATATTTAAGCCTGACTGTTCGGTGTTTTTGAGTTCTGTGGTTGAGTCGGAAAAGTCATCATTTCCCACTTCATTTTCGTCTTCTGAATTTTCCAAACTGGAACCTAAAAAAAGTGATAATTTATGCTTTTATCATAAAGTTTTGTCGCATCATTTGCAATAGAATTGTATGCTTGGAAATTACTAATTTGGATCTATTTAAAAGGGGATCTCATCATCAATATCGTTGGTCAAAACCTTGTCTGACGACCCGTCATCTATACTGGCGGTTTCTGAAAAATTAGAGTTATTATTCTCACTTCTTCCATCAAGCAGAGTTAACTCACCTCGAAAATTTCGTAAAACAACTTCAGTTGTGTATCTATCATTTCCTGCCTGGTCTTGCCATTTTCTTGTTTCCAATTGCCCTTCAACATAAACCTTGGAACCTTTCCGTAAATATTGTTCAGCAATTTGTGCCAAATTTTCATTGAATATTGCAATGTTGTGCCAATTAGTTCTTTCTTGTCGCTCGCCAGAATTTCTATCCTTCCAAGTTTCAGAGGTTGCTATAGAAAAGTTACAAACTTTTCCTCCATTTTGAAATGTTCTTACTTCTGGATCTCGCCCCAAATTTCCAATAAGAATAACTTTATTCACACTTCCAGCCATTTATTTCTCCCTTTTCGAAATGTAAGATCACGCACTCCCGTTTCGATATGTAATATCACGTGGCAAAAATAAATAAATACTAAAGTAGCCAAAAGATAAATTATTTTTAAAGGGTATGGATAAATTAAAATTACAGTGTAAAAAGTTAAGCTTATTATATTATAGGGTGGATTAAAGATGCGTAAACTTCCTAAGATCGAAATAACCGGCGCTAGGGAGCATAACTTAAAAGGTATTAATATATCTATACCAAGAGACGAGATGGTCGTCATAACAGGCTTATCAGGTTCTGGTAAATCTAGTTTAGCTTTTGATACGATTTATGCCGAAGGACAAAGGCGATATGTAGAAAGCCTTTCAGCTTATGCTAGACAATTTTTAGACATGATGCAAAAACCTGATGTTGAACATATTTCAGGGTTATCTCCCGCTATCTCAATTGAACAAAAGACGACATCAAAAAACCCCCGTTCAACAGTAGGAACTGTTACAGAAATATATGATTATTTGCGACTATTTTTTGCTCGAGTGGGTATACCTTATAGTCCAGTTACTGGCGAACCGATAAAAGCTCAACAGATAAGCGAAATGGTTGATAAGTTATTAATATTACCCGAAGATTCTCGAGTTTATCTTTTGGCTCCAATAGTGAGAGACAGAAAGGGTGAGTATAAAAAAGAATTCAAAGATTTGCAAAAGAAGGGTTTTCAAAGAGTAAAAGTGGATGGAGAATATTTGGAAATTCAAGACGTTAAACCATTAGATAGAAATTTTAGACATAATATAGACGTAGTAGTTGATAGAATAATAGTCAAAAATGATGTAGGTCAGAGAGTTGCAGATAGTCTAAGAACAGCGTTAGAGCTAGCTGACGGTATTGCTGTTGCGGAGGTCATAAAGGACAATGTTGAAAAAGAAAATATTGTTTTTTCTGAGAATTTTTCTTGCCCTGTTTCGGGCTTTTCAATTCCAGAAATTGAACCAAGACTTTTTTCGTTTAATGCCCCATATGGCGCTTGTCCAGATTGTGATGGATTAGGAGTAGAATTATTTTTCGACGAACTATTAGTAGTCCCTAATAACGAATTAAATCTTATTGAAGGTGCCATAGCTCCTTGGGCAAGAAGTAAATCTCCTTATGTTAAGCAAACTATATATTCTCTTTCAAAGCATTTTAAATTTGATCCAAGCACGCCATGGAAGCTTTTGGAAAAGGAGGTTAAAGGGACAATTCTCTATGGAAGCAAAGATGCAGAAATTAAATTTGAATATAATGAGGACGGGAAATCATATGAAGTAAAGCGAAAATTTGAAGGAATAATTCCGAATTTATATAGACGCTACCGTGAAACAGATAGTTCTTGGGTAAGGGATGAGCTGGAAAGGTTCCAAAATAATAGATCTTGCCAATCATGTAGCGGGTACAGACTAAAAAGAGAGGCTCTAGCAGTTAAGATTTCTGGAATTCATATTGGGGACGTGGTGAGATTCTCTACTTCTGAAGCTTACCATTGGATAAATACCTTAGAAGACACATTAAGTGAACAACAAAAAGTAGTAGCTGCACCGATTATTAAAGAAATTTCTGAGAGGCTAAAATTTTTGACTAATGTGGGGCTTGGGTATTTAACCTTGAGTAGAAATTCGGGCACTCTTTCCGGAGGGGAAAGTCAAAGAATTAGATTGGCAAGCCAAATTGGCTCTGGATTGACAGGAGTCTTATATGTTCTTGATGAGCCTTCAATTGGGCTCCATCAAAGGGATAATTATAAACTTTTGAAAACTCTTAAGGAGCTTCGTGACCAAGGAAATTCAGTAATAGTTGTTGAGCACGACGAGGAAGCAATTAGGGAAGCTGATTATGTTATTGACATGGGACCTGGAGCAGGTGCCCATGGAGGTGAAGTTGTCGCAAAGGGTAAGCCAAAGGACATAGAAAGGTGCAATAAATCTTTAACGGGTCAGTATTTGAATGGCTCAAAACATATTGAAATACCGACAAGTAGAAGACTTGGAAATGGAAATCTCTTAAAGATTCAAAATGCAAGAGGAAATAATCTAAAAAGTGTAAATGCTGAAATTAGTCTTGGAACTTTCACATGTGTTACAGGGGTTTCTGGTGGAGGTAAGTCGACTTTAATTATTGAAACACTTTTTAAAACGGCTTCAATGAGACTTAATGGTGCAAAACAGACTCCAGCTCCATGCGATGATATACAAGGGCTAAATTTGCTCGATAAGGTTATTGATATTAACCAGTCACCTATTGGGAGAACACCTAGGTCGAATCCTGCGACATATACGGGAGCATTCACTTTTATTAGAGATTGGTTTGCTGGTCTTCCAGAGGCTAAGAGCCGCGGATATTTGGCTGGAAGATTTTCTTTTAATGTTAAGGGCGGAAGATGTGAAGCATGTCAAGGGGATGGTTTAATTAAAATTGAAATGCACTTTTTGCCGGATGTTTATGTTACTTGTGAAAGCTGTAAGGGAAAGCGCTATAATAGGGAAACACTTGAAGTAAAGTTCAGAAGTAAGAGCATTGCTGATATTTTAGATATGACGGTGGATGAAGCCTATCAATTCTTTTCTGCTGTTCCCTCTATTAGAGACAAAATGTCAACCCTAATGAAGGTGGGACTTGGCTACATTAAAGTTGGCCAACAGGCTACAACTCTTTCAGGTGGTGAGGCGCAAAGAGTTAAGTTATCTAAAGAGCTGTCCAAGAGGGCAACAGGTAGAACTCTTTATATATTGGACGAACCTACCACGGGTTTGCATTTTGAAGATGTAAAAAAATTGCTGGAGGTTTTGCATAGTTTAGTGCATCAGGGTAATACGGTACTTGTTATAGAGCATAATTTGGATGTAATTAAAACAGCTGATCAAATTATAGACATTGGTCCAGAAGGTGGCGATGGAGGCGGCATGATCATTGCTACTGGAACTCCTGAAGAACTGATACAGAATAAGTCCAGTGTGACAGGTAAATTTCTTGCTAAGGTTTTACTGAAAAATTAACCTCAAGAATCCTTGATAAAATTTAATATTGCAGAGAAGTCCTTTCCTTTACCGCCTTTGCTGAAAAAATTTTCATAAAGTGCATACGCTTCCTTTCCTAGGGGAGTAAAGCTGTTTGTTTCCTCTGCTGCTGTTTTTGCTAACCCTAAATCCTTAAGCATTAAATCAGCTGAGAAACCTGGAATGTAGTTATTATCAGCGGGAGTATTGGGCCCCACATTAGGTACAGGACAATAGGTATTTATGGCCCAGCATGAGCCAGAAGCTGTTGATACTACGTCAAACATCTTCGACCGATCTAAGCCAAGGTTGTCTGCCATTACAAACGCTTCGCAAACGGCTATCATGCTAACTCCAAGGATCATATTGTTGCAAATTTTTACTGATTGCCCAGCACCTGATTCTCCACATAAAACAGCCTTTTGACCCATGATATTAAATAAGGGTGTTACTCTCTCAAAAGCTGCAATATCTCCACCTACCATGAAAGTTAAGGTACCATTTTCTGCGCCTCCAATGCCTCCAGAAACAGGAGCATCAAGAGCTTTTAGCCCCTTTTCGTTGGCCATGCCTGCAGCCTTTTTTGCACTAATAACGTCTACGGTTGAACAGTCAATTAAAATTGCCTCAGATTGTAGTTCGTTTAAGATCGAGGAGTATACTTCCAAAAGAGAAGATCCATCTGGGAGCATGGTGATTATAACCTCCTTGCCGGAAACCGTTTCAGATAGTAATTTCGATATTTGCACTAAAGGGTCCGATTTCTGTATTAGGTCAAAGCCAGTAACTTCGTGCCCTTCTGCAATTAAATTTCTTGCCATTGGCATACCCATATTGCCTAAGCCAATAAAACCAATTTTCATAACCTAATCTCCCGTTTAAATTTTGTTTAAAATAAAGTCAACTTCTTCAAAAGATACATTTTCAAGAGCTCTGTGCTTCCATTTAGGGTTTCTGTCCTTATCAATGACTAGAGCCCTCACACCTTCGAGAAAGTCCCCAAATTCCATTGCTCTTGAGGTGAATCGATATTCTATTTCGAGTGCATTTTCAATACTCTCTGCAACCTCTGGCATTTCCATTATTTTAATCTCGGAGGCCATCGATAAAGGGGAATTGCCGCTTATAACTTCTTTTAAATATTTGAAGTTAGGACTTTTATTTAATCTTTTCTCAAATTGAATGTGATTTACATTCGAGAAAAACTCTTCAATTTCAGGTAAATGGTTTTCTATCTTAGATGGGCCGTTAGTTTGGGAAAATGTTTTTACCACATCTGCGTCGCCATTTTCGATTAAATTATTTAATAATTGTGGCCATTTTTTTTCAGGTATGAAGAAATCAGCAAAACCAGAAAAAATGCTGTCAGAAGGCCCCATTCTTTCACCAGAAATACCTAAGAATGTTCCAATGCCATTGCCGGCTCGCGATAAAATAAAAGACCCTCCCACATCAGGAATTAAGCCAATTCCGCATTCTGGCATCGCTATTTTTGCCGTTTCACCAACAATTCTATGACTGCAATGGCAAGAGACGCCAACACCGCCACCCATTGCAAATCCTTTTATGAAAGAAATAAAAGGTTTGGGGTAGTTTTTAATTTTTTTATTTAATCTGTACTCGTCTTTCCAAAATTTCTTTCCAAAAGAGTAATTTTTTTTTATCCCAGTGTGGTAAAGATCCTGAATGTCACCTCCAGCACAGAACGCTTTTTCACCGACGCTATCAATAGCAATAAGAGAAATTTCCTTATCAAGGAACCAGCTATCTAAAGCCTTTTCAATAGCTGAAATCATGTCATATGTTAAAGAATTTAGTGCGTTTGGCCTATTTAATGTTATGTGCCCAATCGCTCCACTTTTTCTAATCAGAATATCCATTCTTATAAATTAAGTCTCACTTAAGATGTGTCTTGCAATAATGAGTTGCATGATCTCGTTTGTTCCCTCTAAAATTTGGTGAACACGTAGATCTCTTACTATTTTTTCAATTTTGTACTCGGTTAAATATCCGTACCCCCCTAAGATTTGAAGTGCAGAGTTTGAAACTTCAAAGGCGTTATCTGTTACAAGCTTTTTTGCTAATGCACAAAATTTAGTAGAATCCTTGTCTTTTTTATCTAATTTCCATGCTGCCTTATACAAGAAGGTTCTTGCAGATTCTAATTTAATCTCTAAATCTGCTAACTTAAATTGAATGGATTGAAAAGACGAAATAGGTTTACTGAATGCCATTCTTTCCATTGAATATTTCTTTGCGATTTCAAATGCTTCCTGAGCACCTCCTAGAGCAGCGGAAGCAATATTTATTCTGCCGCCATCGAGGCCTGCCATTGCGTAAGAGAAGCCTTTTCCTTCCTCTCCAATAAGATTTAAAGAAGGACTAAAACAATTATCAAGGATGACACTTCGAGTTGGCTGCGCTTTCCATCCCATTTTATCCTCATTCTTGCCAAAAGATAAGCCTTTGGATCCGTCTTCTACCAAAATTGCTGAAATGCCATTTGGGCCAAGTTCACCAGTTCTACTCATTACAATATAATAGTCTGAGTAGCCGCCTCCCGAAATAAAAGACTTTTCGCCACTGAGGAGATATCCATTATTATTTCGCCTTACAGTGGTTTTTAAAGAAGCTGCATCAGACCCAGAACCTGGTTCAGTCAGGCAATATGAACAGATTTTTTTAAAACTACAAAGATTAGGTAATACTTTTGCTTTTAATTCAGCAGAACCAAATTCAGCAATCATCCAAGCACACATATTATGAATTGAAATAAATGAAGCAACTGATGGGCAAGATTGAGCTAAAGCTTCAAATACAATTGCAGCTTCAAGTCTTGTCATTCCAGAGCCCCCAAGTTCTTCCGGAACGTACATTGCTGCAAATCCTAATTCGCCAGCTTTTTCTAACAAAGCTTTAGGTATTATTTGTTCATTTTCCCATTCAAGAGCAAATGGGTCTATTTCATTCTTACCAAAGCTATAGGCAGATTCAAAAAGTAGTTTTTGACTTTCCGTACACTCAAAGTTCACGTTAATTTCAAGTCCTATTCCATCGTCGGAATTGAAAAACTTGCCCCCTCTTTAATACCTGTCGGCCAACGCGAAGTTATTGTTTTTGTGCGGGTATAAAATCTAAATGCATCTGGCCCATGCTGGTTTAAATCTCCAAAAGCTGATTTTTTCCATCCTCCAAATGTATGATATGCCAGAGGAACAGGTATTGGCACATTTACTCCAACCATTCCGACATTAATTCTATTTGAAAAATCTCTGGCTGTATCTCCGTCTCTGGTAAAAATTGCAGTACCATTTCCATATTCGTTATTTACTACGATTGATAAAGCTTCTTCATAATTTTCAGCTCTTACGGTTGATAGTACTGGCCCAAAAATTTCCTGCTTATATATATCCATCTCAGTTGTAACATTATCAAAGAGACATGCTCCTACAAAAAAACCATTCTCATAACCTTGGAGTTTAAAATCTCTACCATCTACCTTTAGATCAGCACCCTGTGCTACCCCAGAGTCAATTAAGCCCAGTATTCGGTTTTTGGCCTCCCGTGTTACTACTGGCCCTAAATCCATCTCTGTGTCAGATGTATAAGGTCCAATCTTGAGAGATTCTACTCTTGGAATTAGTTTTTCCACTAATTTATCTGCAGTCTCTTTTCCTACAGGTACAGCCACTGATATAGCCATGCAGCGTTCGCCAGCGGCACCATAGCCAGCACCTACTAATGCATCTACTGCCTGATCTAGGTCTGCGTCGGGCATGATTAGCATATGATTTTTAGCTCCGCCAAAGCACTGAACTCTTTTGCCAAAAGAACAGCCTTTGCTGTAGATGTACTCTGCAATTGGTGTTGAACCTACGAACCCGATTGCAGATATGTTAAGGTTCTCCAAAATGCCATCCACAGAAACTTTATCCCCGTTGACAACTTGCAAAATCCCATCTGGAAGACCTGCTTCAGTTAATAGCTCAGCTAACATTATAGGTACCGATGGGTCTCTTTCTGAAGGTTTGAGTATAAAGGCGTTTCCTG
>Ga0208277_1001714_pt1 | contig 12660 bp, 14 predicted proteins | sample ETNtaG_5_FD_185782 | JGI IMG/M metagenome (GOLD analysis project Ga0208277, IMG submission 185782) | Marine microbial and viral communities from oxygen minimum zone, Eastern Pacific Ocean - ETNP201406SV205 (SPAdes) (version 2) | ecosystem: Environmental > Aquatic > Marine > Oceanic ...
AAATTGAAAAAGTTAACTTTAGGTTCCTGGATTTTATTAACATTCAGATTTTTAATGCTATTAAAAGTCTTAAGAGGTACTGTTTTTGATTTTTTTGGATATTCTTTAGAAAGAAAATCAGAAAGAGATCTTATAAAGAAATATGAAGGTGATATTGAAGAAATGAAAAGAAATCTAAGTGATGATAATTTTGATCTGTGCATGGGCCTAAGCTTGTGGCCAATGGAAGTAAAAGGTTTTGGTCATGTTAAGGCTGAAAATATTAAAATTGCACTTTCCAATAGAAGTAATCTGCTTGGCCGACTGTTAAGGCCTGCATTAAATGTTGAAGCTGCTGAATAGCTAGGCTAAAGAAATTAATTTAATTATGTTGGAAACAGATCTATTTACCTCTCCTTTTCTTATGTCAGCCCTAATATCACTTGCAGCTGGTATTCTAAGTTTTCTTTCACCTTGTGTCTTGCCAATTGTTCCCGCTTACCTTGCATATATGGCAGGCATAACTATCCAAGATGCCCAATCTAACAAAGAGGTCCGAAACCGAAAAACCCTATATGTTTCCATTTCATTTGTTTTAGGGCTTTCAACCGTTTTTATTCTTCTTGGTGCCGCGGTTTCTTATTTAGGAAGGTTAATAATTGCTTATCAAAATATTCTGGAAATCATTTCAGGATTCGTAATCGTCGTTTTTGGACTTAATTTTATTGGATTGGTTAAATTTGGCTTTGGCAGAGAAATTCGATTTGAAATCAAAGAGTTAAGAGGAGGTATTATAGTTTCTTATATATTGGGGCTTGCCTTTGCTTTTGGTTGGACACCATGCATTGGTCCAATCTTGGGCTCTATATTGGCTATAGTTTTGCAAGAGGAAACTGTTCTGAAAGGAGTAGTATTAATGACTTTCTATGCTATGGGTATGGGGCTGCCATTTATTTTAACAGGACTTTTTCTTGGAAGGGCAATCATTGTTCAGAAAAAATTAAAGATCCATATGGGTCTAATTGAAAAATTAATGGGTATGTTGCTCATATTTACTGGTTTGATGATTTTATCTGGCACTTTTTCATCAGTTTCATTCTTTCTGTTGGATTATTTTCCTTGGCTTTCAACAGTTGGGTAGCTTTTTAGAGCTAACTCAAAACAAAATAATCTAATAGAAGACGACAAGTTTTTTTCATTTTGCCCTCCATCGATTTTTTCTACCAATTTGTAAATGCTTATTTGGTTTTCGTCGGCAAATCTTTTCAAGAAAAACCAGAATTCATCTTCTATAGATATTGAAGTTTTATGTCCATAAAGTTTTATGGAACGTTTTTTTATTTTCCCTTTGGGTTCTTTTATCAAGATCAAGTCTCGATTACAGCGAATTAAGAGGGTGAAATCATTTTTTTGGGATCTACAATCCGCTCAAAGTCCTGTTCTGAAATTAATTTCAGAGCAAGTACTTCTTCTTTTAGAGTAGTCCCATTTTTATGTGCGTTCTTCGCAACTTTAGTCGCATTATCATAGCCTATTTCTGGGGCAAGTGCCGTAACAAGCATAAGGCTTTTAGATAATGAATTTTTAATATTAAACTCATTAGCTTTTATTCCTTTAACGCAATTAATAGCAAATGATTTAGATGCGTCGCCTATGAGTTGCATAGATTGAAGTACATTGTATACCATTACTGGCTTATAAACATTTAATTCAAAATGGCCTTGGCTTCCTGCAAAACCAACTGTCGCGTCATTTCCCATCACTTGCGTACATGCCATTGTCAAAGCTTCAACTTGGGTTGGGTTTACTTTTCCCGGCATTATTGATGAACCAGGTTCATTTTCAGGAAGAGATAACTCTCCAAGTCCACACCTAGGTCCGGATCCTAAGAATCTTATATCATTTGCTATCTTAAACAAGCTCGACGCAATAGTTTTTAATGCTCCAGATAATTCTACTAAAGCGTCATGGGCAGCAAGGGCTTCAAATTTATTCTCGGCTGTTACAAAAGGGTGCCCAGAAATCTTAGCTATCTCCTTCGCTATCCTTTTATCAAATCCCTTCTTTGTATTTAGTCCAGTGCCAACTGCAGTTCCGCCTTGCGCAATTGGGTAAATGCCTTTAAGAGCCGTTTGTAACCTCAAAATTCCATTGGTTATTTGAGTATGATACCCACTAAACTCTTGGCCTAATGTCAAAGGGGTGGCATCTTGAGTATGTGTTCTGCCAATCTTAATTATAGAATCAAAATTTGATACCTTTCTTTTAAACTCAGCTTGTAAGGTTTTTAGACCTGGAAAGGTTATTTCTACGGCTGAAAGTATTATCGCAATATGCATAGCAGTTGGAAAGGTGTCGTTGGAACTTTGAGACATGTTGACGTGATCGTTTGGATGCACAGGATTTTTTGAGCCAATTGTGCCCTTAAGCAATTCAATCGCTCGATTAGATATGACTTCGTTGGTATTCATATTTGTTTGGGTGCCAGAGCCCGTTTGCCAGACAACAAGTGGGAAGTGAGAATTAAGTTTTCCAGATATCACGTCTTCTGATGCAGAAATTATGGCCTTTCCAATTTCTTTGCTAAGCTGCCCATTCTCAATATTAACGAGCGCTGCAGCTTTTTTAATTATACCAAAAGCCTTGATTATATTTGTGGGTTGCTTTTCCCATCCAATTGAAAAATTTTTCAAGGATCTTTGGGTTTGTGCTCCCCAATACTTGTCCGCTGGAACTTTAATTTCCCCGAAGCTATCTTTTTCTATTCTTTTTTCAGTCATTAGATCCTGCTAGTGTAGTTTAATTTATTTTTTTCTAAATTTATCAAGGCTCACTACCTCTCCTTTTTTTGGCTCGGACTTTACCTCTTCAGATTCTTTATTTTTTTCGACGTCCTCTACTATTTCACCCATAATTCTAATTTCTTCCTCAAGATCATTTAAGTTAATACTTTTACTAAAATCATTTGGCCTTATTGAAAAATCAACTGAAGGGTCCGAAAAAGAAATGATTGCATTATAAGGAATGCGCATATTTTCAGGAACATTTCCAAAATTGAGAGTAATTGCGAAATAGTCATCTGATATATCTAAATCTGCATACCAATTTTTTATAATTATGGACATTTCCTCAGGGTATTGATCCTTAAGGCGTGGGGACATTACGACATCGTCGGAAGCTGTAGCAAAATTAATAAAGAAATGGTGACCTTCTATTAGACCAGTTTTAGCGGTTTGATTTAATATTTTCTTTATGACATCTACCATTGCGAGATGCATCAGCTTTTCATAATCAAACCCTGAGCTCATAATAAAACCATCTACTTGTATTTAATCAATTACGCTACTACTAATATCTAAATTTGCAAAGGCAAAACTATTAATTTGTGACGGTTGCTAGATACAGTTTTTGAACAAAATATTTTAAACCTGGCGATGTAATAGACAAAATTAGATTGGAAGAATAATAAATAATCGTTTGGAAAATTATAGACTAGGTATAGTGACTGCAATCTTTGAAATTATTTTCTCTATTGCAATAGCAACCTTTGTTAAATTTTTGTCTGCTGATATTTCAGTGTTTGTCATTTTATTATTTAGATATTTATTTTGCATGCCGTTGCTTCTAATTATAGGTTTTATGCAACGGGGTAATGACCTTCTTAAGGCGGATAATAGGCCTGTTTTAATTGCAAGAACAACCCTTGGAATCTTAGGTTTGGCAACTTGGTTTTTAGCAATACCTATATTAGGTATCATAAAGGCTACAGTCTTAGGGCAGTTGATGGCAATATTCATTACTTTTTTTGCGCCATTGCTTTTAAAGGAAAAAATCACTCTAGGGGGTTGGTTGGCCATTACATTCGGCTTTTTGGGGACCTTAATTATTTTGAGGCCTGATCTTGAGGGGTGGTGGAATTATGGAATTATTTTTGGAATTCTGGCGCCATTCTTCGCTGGCTTAATGAATATATCTTTACGAAAACTTGGAGATTCTGATTGGCCCATTACTACTGCTCTGTGGTACAACTTTGCTGGAGCAGTTTTGTTCTCTGGTATTTGTTTTTTAGGAAATTATCAAATTCCTTTAGATAAGGTTACTTTATTGATTTTAATCATTGTCGGTTTGATAGCTAGTTTACAGCAATTTGTTTTGGCTGTTAGTAGAGCTCACGCCCCCGCAGTCAATTTGGCTCCAATATCCTACTTAATGGTTCCAAGTTCAATTTTTGTGGGAGTGCTTCTTTTTAAAGAAACTATAACTACGTCACTTGTTGTTGGTTCAATTGTTATAATCGGCTCTGCTTATTATACTGTTCGAAAAAGACAATAAATAAAGGTGTGGTAGTGCTGGTTTAATTCCAGTAACTAAGAGCAGCATTTGCTACTCTTTCACCTTTTTCTTGAACAAAATGTCCAGCATTATTAAGTATGAGAGGTTTTGGGCAATTTTTTATACTTAGACTTAAGTTGGTCATTAAGGAAATATCAATTACTGGATCCTTTGCTCCTATTGCCATAAATGAATCCCCTTTCCAATTATTCGCAAGAAATTCTTTAGCCTTTAGCATATCATCGAGCCCGATACTATTTGGTTTATCCATCATTAGTTCAGGAAATTTCCTTACACCGGCTTTAAAATTTCTATCTGGGAAAGGAAGATCGTAACCAATTAATTCTTCATTAGTTATGTCAGGGTCGCTCCTACTAATTAGCTTGCTAATATTTAAGTCATCTTGAGATCTATTATACTTTCTCCAGTTTTCAAATCCTGTGCTTATAAAAGATCCTTCAGGTAACAGAGTGTTCATAATTAGAAGGCGGTTTATTTTATCTTTCAAAGCTGGAAATAATGAAAAGCCTATAATACCTCCCCAATCTTGGCAAACTAGTGTTATGTTCCGTAATTCTAAAAACTCTATTAATTCAAAGATGGATTGTCGGTGAAACTGAAATGTATATATCATTTCATTTACTGGTTTATCTGACCGCCCAAACCCAAAAAAGTCTGGTGCAACTACGCGGGCACCTGTTTGAGCAAAAATAGGGATCATTTTTCTATATAAGTAAGACCAGGTGGGTTGACCATGCAGGCAGAGAAAAACAGTATCTTTATTATGGTTATTCTCGTCTATGTAGTGTAACCGGAGATTGGTATAGCTTGGGAGAGAGGAAACATATCTAGGCTCATAACTGAAGTTTTTGAGTTCTATGAATGCTTCTTCTGGGGTCCTAAGTTTTTCCAAATTTTCTCCATTTTAAGTTAAAAGAAGTGCAGGCTTCTGTTGCCAGGTGCCTGCGAACCCCGCCAATTCGTGCTAACGAACTGGAGTTAAGTTTCGGCTTTTGTTACCGCTTATGCAGCAACAGCAACCGGAGCATAATCGTCATTTGCAATTATACAGTTTGCGCCGATAACGGTGGCCATCCCGCCGAGCAAAAGCTAACACCTTTGAACGTCCGTCGATCCTATTTCGGCCCCATATTTTTTTGGTGGAGCCGCCGGGTACCGCCCCCGGGTCCGATCCGTCTATTACGTGCGCGTTTATCACCATAGCTGTAGAACAGCATATTCATTATGAGTTAAAACCGTATTCTTGACAAGAAATTTTGTTACCAAGATCCTGAATTTGGCATTGATAGCCAAGGCTCTTTTACCGGAAGAGGACTTCCTGCTTGTAGTAACTCAATAGAAATATTGTCAGGAGATTTGACAAAGGCCATCCTTCCGTCGCGAGGAGGGCGATTTATTTCAACCCCACTGTCTCTAATCTTTGAGCATATGTCATAGATATTTTCTACCTCATAGGCTAGGTGGCCAAAATTTCTACCTTCCGAATACTTCTCTTTTCCATCCCAGTTATGGGTAAGCTCAAGTGCACATTCTGATTGATTGGGTGCAGCAAGAAAAACCAAAGTAAACTTTCCTTCCTCATAATCCGACCTTCTAATTTCTTCTAATCCCAAAAGATCACAGTAAAAGGCTTTTGATTTCTCGATATCATCCACTCGCACCATTGTATGTAAATATTTTACTTTCATATACGTTCTCCGTACAGTTATATTTGTGTATGCCGAATCTTATATTTGGTTATCAAGGATAAATTATATGACATTGAGTGAAGATCAAAAGCAAGAAATTGTTAATGCTAGAAGTAGAACTGAAAAGACCTTAAGGGCATCATCTGCTGGGATGGAAGAGCATCTTTATAATGCCCATGAAGTTTTGGATCATGGGTTTGTAAGGGTTATTGATTATATGGGCAATGATAGCTCAATAGTTCAGGCTGCAAGGGTAAGTTATGGAGAGGGAACGAAAGAATCGAGAGATGATGAGGGTTTGATCAGGTATCTTATGCGTCACTGGCATTCTACACCTTTTGAGATGTGTGAAGTTAAATTTCATATTAAATTGCCCGTATTTGTTGCACGCCAATGGATCAGGCATAGAACGGCAAATGTTAATGAATACTCTGCTCGATATTCTATTTTGGACAGAGAGTTTTATATACCTGAGCCAAAGCATTTGGCTTCTCAATCAAAGATAAACAACCAAGGTAGAGGAGAGGTTTTATCAGGAAATGAAGCTGAAAAAGTTTTACAAATTCTCAAGGATGACAGTTCAAGAAATTATGATAATTATGAAAATATGCTTAATCAGGAAAATAAAAAAGGATTGGCCAGAGAGCTGGCCCGTATGAATTTACCTATGAATATTTATACTCAGTGGTACTGGAAGATAGACTTACACAATTTATTTCATTTTTTAAGATTGCGGGCAGATAGTCATGCTCAATACGAAATTAGAGTTTATTCGGATATAATGTGTAAAATTGTGAAAGACTGGGTTCCTATGGCCTATAGGGCTTTTGATGATTATAGGGTTGGTGGTGCCTTCTTATCCGAAAAGGCAATACTAAATATGAAGAGAGCAATTAAAGGTGAAGAAGTTAATTTTGAAACTAGTAATATGACTAAGGGAGAATGGTCTGAATTATTAAAGGTTTTTCCTGACTTGAAACGGTAGTAATTAAACTCCTTCAACTAATGTGTAATCTCTTATTGCAGCTTTGGTACCATAAGTTAAAGCTTTCTGATATAAGTCAGAATGGTAGAAGTCTTTAGCGGTTTTCATGTCTGGCCACTTAATTATCACATTTCTTTTTCGACCTTCCCCTTCCATTTGAAAGGACTCTCCACCTCTGACTAAAATCTCACCGCCGAACTTTTGTATAGCTTCAGTAGCTATTTCGGCATACTTCTTATAATTTTCATCATCATGGATGTCTACTCTGGCTATAGTATAGGCTGGCATTCTTTATTTTCCCATTTTCAATTTCAAGAAAGCACCGCCAAACATCATTGGCGGTGCTAATATATTATTTAGTTAAGAGCTAGATCAGTAATTTTATGTGACCAAGCTCCAGAAGGCATCTTTGTAATAACTGGCTCATCTCCGCCACTCATAAGACTTTCTACTGTTCTTTCGTAGTCAGCAGGTACTAAAGACCCATTACTTCCTGCAGTTAACTTAGCAATCTCACCCATTTGAATAGTGTTGTGATCAACTGTTTGGGCACCACTGTCATCATTGTCTACAACAATTTCTGCGGCTTTTCCTGGATTAGCTTCTGCGTATTTCCAGCCCTTCATGGAGGCTCGAACAAAGCGTACCATTTTATCTACGAAAACTGGATCACTAAGATTTTCTTCCAGAACGTAAAGTCCATCCTCTAAGGTGGCTACGTTCATGTCTTCATATCTAAATACAGTTAGCTCTTCTGGTGTTAAGCCTTCTGCCAATACTTGCCAGTACTCATTGTAGGACATAGCGGAAACACAATCAGCATCTCCTTGAGTAAGCGGTAAAATATCCCAGCCTTGTCTAAATACAGTTACACCGTCAGCAGATCCATCGGTTTTAAGTCCAAGTTTACTCATCCAGCTTAAAAATGGAAATTCGTTGCCATAAAACCAGACGCCTAAATTTTTACCTTTTAGGTCGGCTGTTGAATTAACTCCCCTGTCTTTTCTACAGACCAGCATCATTCCTGAACTTTTAAATGGCTGTGCTATATTTACGGCTGCCAAGCCTTTTTCTCTTGAAGCAAGGGCAGATGGCATCCAGTCGACTGCAACGTCTGCATTTCCAGAAGCTAGAGCTGACATTGGACCGATATCTGGTCCGCCCGGTGTAATGGTTACATTAAGGCCTTCGTCCTTATAATAGCCCATGTCTTGAGCTACATAGTAACCTGCAAATTGTGTTTGTGTAACCCATTTAAGTTGGATCGTGACATCATTTGCATGACCATCAGCATTTGCAACTGACGACAAGCCTAAAAATAGGCCTACGATAGATAGAATTATTTTTCTCATAGTTTAATCTCCTTAATTTTAGTTTACTCGACCTCTTTGTGAAGGGTGCCAATGTGTTATAATTTTTTCAAGTAAGGCTATCACCCCATAAAATAATGTACCAGTAATTGCCGCTACAAATATTTCAGCCCAGACCATATCTAAAGCGAAGCGTCCTGCCTCAGTGGAAATTCTAAATCCCATGCCTTTAATTGGCGAACCAAAAAATTCAGCGACTATTGCTCCTATCAATGATAATGTAGAACAAATTTTAAGTCCATTAAAAATAAATGGCATAGCAGCTGGCAATCTTAATTTAATTAAAGTCTGGAAATAACTTGAGCTATAAGTATTCATCAGGTCCTGATAAAGTCTATCTGATAATTTTATTCCTTGTACGGTATTAATCAACATAGGAAAAAATACCATTGCCACAACTACCGCTGCCTTTGAATGCCAGTCGAAACCAAACCAAGCAACGAGAATAGGAGCTGTGCCAATGATAGGCATGGCGGATAGTAAATTGCCAATGGGCAATAAGCCTCTTTCTAGGAAATTAAACCTATCAACTAATAAAGCTATTAAGATGGCTGAAGAGCAGCCTATAAGGAACCCAGATAGTGCGCCTTTGAGAAAGGTTTGGACAAAATCTATCCAAAGGATATTTAGTGAGGTGAAAAATGTCACAAATACTTGGGAAGGAGCTGGCAAAATAACGAAACTTACATTAAAGGCATGTACGGAGCTTTCCCAAAGAATAACAATACTCACTCCAAATAGTATAGGGGCTAGCGTTCTTGCAAAACCGAATGAGCTTAGGCTTGAGAGCCAAATATTCAAGGCCCATGCAAGGATCCAGAACAGAATTGCCAAATAGAAAAAGGTCATGCTTCCGTTATACTCATTGTTCTAAAAACTACCGCCTTCATTAAGTTTATGATTAATATAAGTAATGCTGTCATAATGGCTGCGGTAAACAAGGCACTCCAAATCTGTATCGGTTGACCAAATGTACTACCGGCTAGCATCCGCGAGCCTAGCCCTCCATTAGCACCCACTGGCAATTCTCCTACTATTGTCCCCACAACAGAAGCAGCTATTCCCAGCTTTAGAGATGTAAAGAGAAATGGTATAGACTTTGGGAGCCTGAGCCTAAGTAAAATTTGCAATGCAGAAGCATTCCATGTCTTCATTTGATCAAGTTCAAGAATTTCTGGAGACCTTAACCCCTTGACCATACCAACCACGACTGGAAAAAAAGAAAGGTACATTGAAATAATTGCCTTTGGTAAAAGTCCGGTAAAACCTAAGCCTCCCAACGCTACGATAAGCATTGGGGCGAGTGCTAATATGGGTATTGTTTGACTTGTAATTACCCATGGCATAACGCTTAAGTCTGTTGCTCGATTATGTACTATTGCTAGAGCTAAAGCTATGCCAAGCCCAGTCCCTAAAGCAAAGCCAGCCAAGGTTCCTGAAAGAGTTATCCAAGCATGAAAAACTAGAGACCTTTTAGAAGTTACCTTTTTATGAAAAATTGTCTTATTCATTTCTTTGAATACCTGGTGAGGAGTTGGAAGTTTTGGCTTCTTTTGGGACCAGGTATCAAGAACCAATTCTTTAAATGACAATACTTTATCTGCTCTTACTGCCTTATCATAAGCCCATTTAGAGTTTAAAACTATAGAAAAGGCGTACCACAAAAGAATTATTGAAACAGAAACAGTTAGAATTGGGAACAGTTTTTCCTTAATAAATTTACTCATAACTATGGCCTGAGCGTAAACCCTCTCGAACTCTTTGTGAAACAGCTAAGAACTCTGCACTATCTCTTATTTCTAACGGTCTTTCATTTGGCAAGGGACTGTCAATTATATCAATAATTCTGCCAGGCCTAGGTGACATCACGACTATTTTAGTTGATAAGTAAACCGCTTCTGGTATTGAGTGCGTAACAAAACAGATTGTTTTATTTGTAGATTTCCATAATCTGAGCAATTGCTCGTTCAAGTGATCTCTAACTATTTCGTCTAAGGCGCCAAATGGCTCATCCATGAGAAGTATATCGGCGTCAAAAGATAGTGCACGAGCTATTGATGCTCTTTGCTGCATTCCACCAGATAATTGCCAAGGAAATTTTTTTTCAAATCCGTCTAATTCTACAAGTTCCAGTACCTTTTTTACTCGGCTGGAGATTTCAGATCGATTGTATCCCATTATTTCCAAAGGTAGGCTTATATTTTTAGAAATATTGCGCCATGGGTAAAGACCTGCAGCTTGAAAAACATAGCCATAAGCTCTCTCCTTTCTTGCCTCTTCTGGGGTCATGCCATTTACGGTTAAATGACCGTCATTTGGATGTTCGAGTGCGGCAATCGCCCTTAGTAATGTTGTTTTCCCACAACCAGAAGGGCCAATCAAGGACACAAAATCTCCTTTAAAAACGTCTAAAGAAACATCTTTCAAAGCCTCTATAGTGTCATCCGCTGTTTCGAAGACAAGATTCACATTTTTGGCAGAAATAACTGGTTCTGACATTAAATCTAAATTCCAGCTGGAATGTTTTGAGGATCTCGCTCTATCTTTCTTGGAGAATTTAATTCTTTCCACTTTGTTACAGCGCTATGAACAGCAGGGAACGGAGGTCTGGGAACAAATTTTCCTCTCCCAGGTTGTGGTGTTGAGTTTTGACCCCAAGCCCAAATTATGTCACCTCTAAGCGTATACCTTGCTTGTGCCGTAACGTTAAAGCCTTCAAAAACATTGTAATCCAAAATGGAATGGTGGCTTGTCGGAGAAATTTTCTTGCTTATTTTTGGGTCCCAAACAACTATGTCTGCGTCTGCACCTTCAACTATAGCTCCCTTTTTTGGGTAGATATTTAGTATCTTTGCGATATTTGTTGATGTTGCAGCTACAAATTCGTTTTTAGTCAAACGGCCGGTTTCAACACCTTCTGTCCACAAGACAGCAAGACGTTCTTCCAAACCGTTTGAGCCATTTGGAATGATGCGAAAATCATTTATGCCAGCTCTTTTCTGTTTAGTATTAAAAGCTGCGTGATCTGTTGCAACAACTTGAAGAGAGCCGCTTTGCAATCCAGCCCATAAACTGTCTTGATGATCTTTCGATCTAAAGGGAGGGGACATCACTCTTCTTGCGGCATGGTTCCAGTCTTTATTAAAATATTCTGATTCATCTAAAGTTAGAAATTGTATTAATGGTTCTCCATATACGCGCATACCTTTCTGCCGAGCTCGCCTTATCGCTTCATGAGTTTGTTCACAACTTACATGTACAATATAAAGTGGAACTCCAGCAGTATCAGCAATTGTGATAGCCCTATTTGCTGCTTCACCTTCCAATTCAGGGGGTCTAGAGTAAGCATGACCTTCAGGTCCAGTAATTCCCAAATCAAAATATTTTTGCTGCAGTTCTGCTACAAGGTCACCATTCTCTGCGTGAACCATAGGGAGAGCCCCAATCGCTGCGCATCTTTTAAAACTTGCAAACATTTCGTCATCTTCAATCATTAAAGCACCTTTATAGGCCATAAAATGTTTAAAGCTGTTGACGCCCATTTTGACAGCATCATTCATTTCATTGAATACATTCTCATCCCACCCGGTTATTGCCATGTGGTACCCAACATCAGAGCATATTTGTGGGGCTGATTTTCTGTGCCACTCGTTTATAGCATTTTTTATGCTTCCATCTGCTCCAGGAAGGCAAAAGTCAACAATCATAGTAGTTCCACCAGCGGCTGCTGCCCAGGTCCCCGTTTCAAAAGTCTCTGCAGCAGTCGTTCCCATAAATGGCATCTCTAGGTGTGTGTGTGGGTCAATGCCGCCCGGGATAACATAGGCGCCTTCAGCGTCTATATATTCCTCTCCTTTAAGGTTTTCCCCAATTTGTTTAATTGTTTCTCCCTCGATTAGTATATCGGTCTTCCAGGTCCTATCTGCAGTGCAGACCGTACCGCCTTTAATTACTTTACTCATTTCTTTTCCTCCCCTTAAATAAATTAAGAAATAATTTCAGCTGTTTCTAAAACAGCTTGGAATAATACATTAGCACCTGCTGAGGCCCAATCTTTAGATATTTCTTCAGCTTCATTGTGACTTAAACCATCAACGCAAGGGCACATTACCATTGCTGCTGGTGCAACTTTATTGATCCAGCATGCGTCATGCCCCGCACCAGATATCAAGTTTCTATGGCTATACCCTAACCTTTCTGCTGCATTTCTTACTGCTGCTACGCAGTTTTCGTCGAATGTTACAGGATCAAAGTGCCCAGCTTTTTCGATTTCCAGCTCTAGGTT
>Ga0208277_1001715_pt1 | contig 12655 bp, 11 predicted proteins | sample ETNtaG_5_FD_185782 | JGI IMG/M metagenome (GOLD analysis project Ga0208277, IMG submission 185782) | Marine microbial and viral communities from oxygen minimum zone, Eastern Pacific Ocean - ETNP201406SV205 (SPAdes) (version 2) | ecosystem: Environmental > Aquatic > Marine > Oceanic ...
TATAAACATTTAGCTGAAGAGTTTGGCTTTACTTGTTCACAAGTTGAAAAAAAAATACGAAATCATTTAAGTAAATTGCTATGAAAATACATTTAGCTACCGATCATGCGGGTTTAGAACTAAAAAATAATATTCAAGAATTTCTTATTTCAAAAAAGTTTGATGTTATAGATCATGGAGCTTATAAATATGATGCTTTAGATGATTATCCAGATTTTATTTTTCCTTGTGCAAAAGCGGTTGCTGATGATAAAAAAAGTCGAGGAATTATATTGGGTGGTTCAGGTCAGGGAGAAGCCATGGCTGCTAATAGGATTAAAGGAATAAGAGCGGCGGTGTTTTATAATGGGCCTATGGAAATCATTAAGTTATCCAGAGAACATAATAATGCTAACATCCTTTCTCTAGGTGCTAGGTTTATGAAAGAAAAAGAGATTTTTAATGTAATAGAGGTCTGGTTAAAGGAACCTTTTAGCGGGGGACGTCATTTAAGACGTATAGAAAAGTTAGATAATTATTAATATTATCTAAACAAGCAATACTCTTTTATTAAGAATTTAATCGATAGTAAATCCTAAGTTTCTAATTTTATTTTCTATAAGATTTTTTTTAAGATTTTCTCCTAAGATGATAACCTGACCAGTTTGTTGATTAATAGTTGTACTTTTTATTTCATTAAAACTATCCAGTCCATTTTCAATGCTTTCTTTACAATGGCTACAGGTTATTCCACTGACCATAATTGATAATTTTTCTTTATAATGTTTAGTTTTACTAACCTTTTTTATATCAGGTTGAGTATTTCTACCTAATTTATGTACGTAAGCATTTATTAAGATTAAAATAAATACAATAGTTAAAAAAATTGATATAAAATTCATTTCATCATGAATATGAGCATGAGTCATACTCAATGGCAATTCAATCACTAGAAAATAATCTAAGATAATTCCAAAAAATATTGCAGTAAATGCAATAAGAAAAAGATATAAATACATAGTCTTTTTACCTAAAATACTTTTTACTACTGCGATCGAGGAGGCATTTGTTGCAGGGCCGACCATTAAAAATACAAAAACAGCACCTGCTGAGACACCTTTTCCCAAAAGAGCAACAGCAATGGGTATGGAAGCTGTTGCACATACATAGATAGGTAAAGAAACAATGAGCATTAAAATAAACATAAAATAAGAATTAAAAGCAAAGTATTGAGCAATAAAATTTGGTGGAACAAAGATAGCTATTACAGCAGAAATTGCAAGTCCTGTTATTAGAGGGGTTACTATATCGGCAGGCAAAGTTATAAATCCATATTTAAACCCTAGTTTAAATCGTTCAATTATAGATTGTTCATTCTTGATTTTTTGATTTGAATTACTGGAATGGTGATGAGATTCATCATCAAAACTGTTAATAACTAAACCACTAAATAAGCCAGAAATAAAAGCAGCTAAGGGTCTAAAAAGTGCAAATATAGGACCGAGCATACCATAGGTTAAAAAAATACTATCAATACCAGTTTGAGGGGTAGAAACAAGAAAAGAAACTGTAGATCCTTTTGATGCTCCAGAATCCCTTAAAGTTGCTGCAACAGGAATTACGCCACAGGAACATAGAGGTATTGGAATTCCAAGTATGGTAGATTTAAAAATAGATGAAATACTCTTTGAACCAATATGTTTAAGTATAAGTTTGTTATCTACAAAGATATAAATTAGTCCAGAAAAAAGCATTCCCAATAGTAGAAAAGGGGCAGTCTGTATGAAGAGAGACCAAATTTCTAATGCAAACAAAATTAAATAGTTAATTAAAATATCAATCATATGAAAATTTAGAAATATTTTAACTTAGTATTAAATCTTATTTTTTATTTTAATTTTTTTTAGATCATCTTGAGTATTCATATTAAAGAATGATCTCTCATAGTGATCCATATTAATGAATTGAGTATTAATTGATTTTAAAAATTTTTGCAAACTAAAATTTTGCTTATTAATGAAGTAATCTAATTCGCTCAATGTATCTACGTTGTATAAACTACATAATGGTTGAACTTGATCTTTTACTATTGGAACAACAGCATCGACCCCCTTTTTTTTTGAATCCCAAATAAATTTTAAACAGCCTTCATTGATTAAGGGTAAATCGCAAGAGAGAACTAATATCCAATTAGTTTTGCTATTAATAAGAGCAGTATGTAAACCAACAATTGGAGCATGATAATTATAGATATCTGTAATAAATGTTTTATTTATCTGTTCTGGTTTTTTTTTCCCAATAAGTTTTCTTTCTTTAAAAATACTACAAGCATTCCAGATACTATCTAATACTATCTGGGATCCCAACTTAGCCTTCCATTTTTCAGATCCAAATCTGGTGTTTTTCCCTCCCATTAATATGTATGCTGTCGCTTCTATCATATTAAATTTTTTAAGAATAATAGTGTTAACATAGTGATAATTTTTAATATTAAAATACTCTCTTTTATAATCATAAATTAAAGTTAGAAAAAAAATTAATAAATAGTAATTAGATTTAATAAGACATAATGAATTATGGATTTGTAATAGACAATAGGATGTGTATAGGGTGCCATGCCTGTACGGTTGCTTGTAAAAGCGAGCATGATGTTCCTATTGGGGTTAACAGGACTCATGTCAAATATGTAGAGAAAGGAATTTTTCCTAACTCTAGTAGAGAATTCTCAGTTCATCGCTGCAATCATTGCGCAGATGCTCCATGCGTAGAAATCTGCCCAACAACGGCACTTTATACTCGCTCTGATGGTATAGTTGATTTTGATAATGATCGTTGCATTGGATGTAAATCTTGTATGCAAGCATGCCCCTATGATGCTTTATATATTGACCCAAATACAAACACAGCAGCTAAATGTAATTATTGTGCACATAAACTAGATGGAGGCTATGAACCTGCTTGCGTTGTTGTATGCCCTGTAGAGGCAATAATCTCAGGTGATTTAGATGATTCTTCTTCAAAGATTTCTCATTTAATTGCAAATGAAAAAACAATGACCAGAAAGCCTGAAAAAAAGACAACTCCTAATCTGTACTATATAAACGGTTCAAAAGAAATGTTAGATCCAAATGCGACAAATCATGATGGGAATTATGTTTGGTCGGAACAATCAAAAGGAGTCGGGCATTTTGCCAAATATGCTGAGCAAAAAGTTGCAGAATCTGATACTGATGATTTGCTAATTCAATTAGCTATGGAAAGTTCAGTAAAATCTGGAAAGCCAATTGATAAACGTGCCATTGATAATGTCGCTCAAGAAATTCAGCAAGAAGTTGATACAAAAGATGCTAGACGTGTTTATGATAGCCCAAGTAAGGGTGTTCTATGGGGATGGGAGGTCCCTGCTTATGTCTGGACAAAGGCTGCTGCAACCGGTACATTTTTAATGATGCATTTCTGGAATATTTTTAATAATGGTATTAGTAAATTAACTGAGTTTCAGGGTTTAATGATTACAATATTCTTTATGATATTGACAGGAGGATTGCTTATAAAAGATTTAGATCGACCAGATCGTTTTCTATATGTGTTACTCAGACCACAGTGGAAGTCTTGGTTAGTGAAAGGAGCCTATATTATAACTGCATTTGGCGGGATTGTAGGTCTAAAAATTTTAGATAATATTTTTATTTTAAATCTACATTGGTTATGGTACCCTGGAAGTCTCTTTTCAATATTTGGTGCAACATATACAGCTTTTTTGTTTAATCAAGCTCGAGCACGTGATTTTTGGCAAACACCAATTCAATCAGCTGTTCATATGCAAATTCATGCTATCATGGCTGGTGCTGTTGCAATGATCTTTATTCAGCCTGGATCAATTATGGTGATGTCTCAAATACTTTTCATCGGGATTATTTTGAATTTATTGATAATCTTTAAAGAAATAAATTTTTATCATGATACAACTGACACAAAAAAAGCGGTAACGTTAATGACAAAAGGGTACTACTCTAAATACTTTTGGATTGGAGTATTAATAGGAAATCTTGTACCATTATTCTTATTAATTTTCTTTACGGAATCCCTGTTAATGCCTGCTTGTCTACTAGTTTTGATAGGAATATTTTTAACAGAATTCGTACGAATTCGAATTCCACAAATGATACCATTAAGTTAAAATTATGAAAAGAAGTTGGATAGAAACATTTTCAGAATCTTTAGGTTTAATACCAAAGATTTCTGATAGGCCTGATTGGTCAGAAGAAAATAAAATTGAAGGACCAAAAGAACTTTATAAATATCCAGACCCAAGTGAATGGCATGATTTTAAAGAGTTAGATGCTCAAGCATGGCCTGAAAAAAAAGAGCGTCATTATTCGATAGTACCCACGACCTGTTTTAATTGTGAATCAGCTTGTGGTTTATTGGCTTATATTGATAAAGATACAGACGAGGTCCAAAAATTTGAAGGCAACCCTCATCATCCAGGAAGCCGAGGTAGAAATTGTGCAAAGGGTCCTGCGACAATTAATCAAATTAATGATACTGAAAGGATATTATATCCTCTGAAGCGAAAAGGCAAAAGAGGTTCAGGAAAATGGGAGCGTATTACCTGGGATCAAGCATTAGATGAAATTTCTGAAAAAATCAGAAACTCCCTTAGGAAAAGCAAAGAGAAAGTAGTTTATCATGTGGGACGTCCTGGGCACGAGGGATATACAGAAAGAATATTAAAGGCTTGGGGGGTGGATGGACATAATTCACACACTAACATTTGTTCTGCTGGAGCAAGAACAGGCTATGCTTTGTGGCATAAGTATGATAGGCCTAGTCCTGATCATACTAATGCTGAAGTTATCTTATTAGCCTCATCACATTTAGAGACTGGTCATTATTTTAATCCTCACGCCCAAAGAATTATGGAAGGTATGATGAAAGGTGCCAAGTTAATTGTCATTGACCCAAGGCTATCTAATACGGCATCTATGGCAGATGAATGGATGCCAACTTATCCTGGTAGTGAGTCGGCTGTCTTTATGGCAATTGCTAAAATTATTTTAGAAAAGAAGATGTACGATCGCGACTATATAGAGAATTGGGTGAATTGGGATGAATATCTGAGGAAATTGCATCCAAATGACCCTATTGAATTTGATCAATTCATTAAACGTTTGGGTGAAGAGTGGGTTGACTATACTCCAGAGTTTGCTGCTAAAGAAGCTCAGATTGAAGTAGATCAAATTATTCGAGTAGCGCATCTTATTGGAAAAGCAGGTTCAAAATTGTCAACTCATATATGGAGAGGTGCCTCAATTGGCAATCTGGGTGGTTGGCAAGTAGCGAGAGCGTTACATCTGCTAAATGTACTTACAGGTTCTGTTGGAACAAAAGGAGGAACTTCTCCAAGTGCATGGAATAAATTTCATCCTGAATTTTTTGACTCACCTCCGGGACCAGACTCATGGAATGAATTAAACTGGCCAAAAGAATATACATTATCACATTATGAAATGAGTCAAATTCTTCCACACCTTATTAAAGATGGTCGTGGTGATTTAGATGTTTATTTTACAAGAGTTTTTAATCCAGTTTGGACATACCCTGATGGTTTCAGCTGGATAGAAATGTTGTCAAATAAAAAATCAATTGGATGCCATATAGCTTTAACTCCGACATGGAATGAAACCGCTTTTTTTGCAGATTATGTTTTACCAATGGGTCATGCTTCAGAGAGACACGATATAAATTCTTATGAGACTCAAGCAGGTGTTTGGATTGCATTTAGACAACCCGTTCTTAGAGAAAAAGCAAGAAGAGATGGTCAAGATATTAAATTTACTTATGAAGTAAATCCTGGAGAGGTTTGGGAAGAGGATGAATTTTGGATAGAGCTTTCTTGGCGAATTGACAAAGATGGTGATCTTGGAATTCGCGAACACTTTATGAGTCCGTATAGAAAAGGTCAAAAAATAAATATAGATGAATACTATCAATATATATTTGAGCAGACGAAAGGTTTATCTAGGACAGCAAAAAAAGAAGGTTTGTCAGCCTTAGAATATATGAGAAAATACGGAGCCTACTTAGTTGATCCTGAAGTATATGTAAAAAATAAATCTAATTTAAATGATGATGAAATGGCTGGTGCAACCATAAAAAATAATGGTCAAATTGAAAAAGAGGGATCAGTTATTGGAATACAGGTTGATGGGAACAATTTTTCTGGGTTTCCAACCCCTTCAAAGCGTCAAGAGATTTATTCACAAACTATAGTTGATTTTGGTTATCCAGAGCACGCGACACCAGGATACCGAATAAAAAGTCATGTCCATTTAGATGAAATGGATCAAAGTAAAAATGAATGTGTTTTATTACCAAACTTTCGATTACCAACTCATATTCATTCCAGATCTGCAAATGCAAAGTGGCTTACTGAAATTGCTCATAAAAATCCAATTTGGATCCATACCAAAGATGCAAAGAGGTTAGGGGTGGTTGATGGGGATTTATTAAAAATAACCACCGAAATTGGTTGGTTTGTTGATAAAGTATGGGTTACGGAAGCAATCAAACCAGGTATCGTTGCTTGCTCTCATCATATTGGTCGTTGGCGCCGCCAGCAAGATGAAGGTAATCGTTTTATGACCAATACTGTAAGTATAGATAATTTGGGTAAAGGTAAATGGAAAATGAAAACAGTTAAGGGGATAGAGCCATGGGCGACAAAAGATCCTGATACTAATCGAGTGTGGTGGAGAGATGGTGGAGTCCACCAAAATATTACTCATGCTGCAAATCCAGACCCTATTTCAGGAGCCCATTGTTGGTTGCAAAAAGTTAGTATTTCAAAGCCAAATCATGATGAGAAATATGGTGATATTTTTGTTGATACAAACAAATCATTTGAACATTTTAAGAAGTGGAATAAATGGGCAAAAGATAGAGAAAAACATCCAGATAATCTTCGAAGACCACTCTGGATGGGTAGACCTCTCACTCCTAAGGAAAACAATTTTTACTTAAAAGACTCGTAGAGTTTAGTGCACTTATCAGGGTTAATATTAGCTGCAGGGAACTCTAAGCGAATGGGTTCAGGCAATAAATTATTAAAAAAGATTGATGACTTACCTATGATAAATCATACAATTAATGCTGCAATAAAATCTAATTTGAATGACCTCTTTATTATAACAGGATATGAATCTTTTAAAGTCAAGAATACTTTGAATAGCTTTAAGGTGAATATTATAAGAAATATGAACTGGGAAGAAGGAATAGGGTCATCAATTAGTATTGGAGTTCGGACTATTAAAAATCTTTCAGATGGTTTAATGATTATTTTAGGTGATATGCCTTTTACAGAAAGTAGTATAATTAATGATCTTATAAAAAATTTTAGAAAGGATAAAATAATTATTCCTACTAAAAAAGGAAAAAAAGGCCATCCAATACTTTTTCCATTAAATTTTTTTAAAGATCTAGAAGGGTTAAAAGGTGATAGAGGAGCGAGAAAATTTATTGATAATAATGAAAGTAAAATATTTAGTATGGAAGTATCAAGTAATTCAATATTCTATGATATCGACACCAAAGAAGATCTAGTAAAAATACAATATAAAAACCTTAAATAGTAATAGGTGAACATAATGTTCCAAGATAACTTTTTAGCAAAAATAATTAATCTAAAAAAGACAAATAAACCCTTTGCTGTTGCAACTGTGATTGATATTCAAGGATCTGCTTCCGCTAGGCAAGGAGATAAAGCTATTTATGATCTAAATGGGAAAAGAGTTCAAGGTTATGTTGGAGGTGGCTGCATTGAGAATCGAGTTGGTAAAGTTGTCATTGACTCGATAAAGTACAACTCTGTCAGATTTTTAGATGTTAATTTAGATAGTGATGACATGGAACTTGGAATACCTTGTGGAGGATCAATGACTCTTTTTATAGAACCTCAAATGATTAGTCCAACTATATTATTAAGAGGAATAGGTCGCGTAGTTGAAGTGATGTTAGACTTTGCTAAACTTTTAAATTTTAAAGTTATTATACAAACTCAAAAAGATGAAATAAATAAGTTTGAAAAAGCAGATAAAATTATTTTAGACCCTCTGGATCTAGAAGAAATTGATGAAAAAATTGACTATTTTGTTTTAGCAACCCATCATAGAGATGATCATAAGCAAGCTCTGAAAGCTATTAGTAGCGGTATAAAGTATGTAGCTATTATAGCTAGTCAAAAAAAAGCAGGGTTAATTAAAAATTATCTAAAAAAAAATAATGTTTCTAGGGTGTTAATGAAGAACCTTTTTACTCCAGCAGGAATCGATATTAATGCAAAAAATGCCGAAGAGATCGCTTTAAGTATTATTTCACAGATAGTAAAAATTGAAAATAATAAAATTAAGGGAAAATGAATAATCTTATCTATCTTGATAACCAATCAACAACTAAAACAGATCCTCGAGTCATAAAAGATATGTTGCCTTACTTTAATGAATACTATGGAAATGCAGAAAGTATTTATCACCCAATTGGTATAAAGGCAAGGGATGCAGTTGCGGATTCAAGATCTATAATTGCAAAGTCGATTAAAGCACAATCAAAAGAAATAATCTTTACAAGTGGTTCAACTGAGTCGATAAACCTTGTAATTAGAGGTATTATTAGTGGCTCCAAATTAAAAAAAAAACATATAATCACTCAAAAGACAGAACACAAATCTGTACTGGAGACCTTAAGGTCTTTAAAGCATGATAATGTAGAAGTTACCTATCTACCAGTTAATCATGAAGGTTTACTAGACCCAAAAAAAGTTGAAAAAGAAATAAAAACTGAAACAGTCCTAGTTATTCTTATGCATGCAAATAATGAGATTGGAACTATACAACCTATTGAAAAAGTAGGTTCTTTATGTAGAAAAAGAAATATTCTATTTTTTGTAGATGCAAGTCAATCTTTTGGGAAGTTGCCAATTGATGTAAATGCATTAAACATAGATTTACTTGCAGCGACTTCACATAAAATTTACGGTCCGAAAGGAATTGGATTTTTATTTATCAAGTCTAAGAAACCGGGAATAAAAATCAATACTTTTATTACTGGAGGTGGACATGAAAGAGGCATTAGGTCTGGTACTCTAGCAGTACCACTGATAGTAGGTTTCGGGAAAGCAATTTCTCTATCTTTAAAAGAACTGGATAAAGAATCCAGAAGATTAAAAGGTTTACAGAAAAAAATAATCAATCAAATAAAGAAAGCGCATCCAGATTCAATTTTAAATGGAACACACGAATTTAGATTATACAATAACATAAATTTCACCTTCCCGGGTATTGATGCTGAAACGCTTATATCAAAAATGAAATCAGTAGCATGTTCAACTGGCTCTGCATGCAGCAATTCTAACTTTGAACCCTCACATGTAATAAAAGCCCTAGGCCATAGTGATGAATTCGCACATTCAGCAGTTCGTTTTAGTTTAGGAAGATATAACTCTGAATATGAAGTAGATAATGCCTTAAAAGAAATAATAAATGTTGTTCAATTAATGAAAAATAAATTACCAAGATTTAAAAAGTAAAACCCTTAATTTAGATTAGACCAAATAATACTTTAATATATTTTGGTTTAAAATTATCTCTTAGCCGTAAAACCTAAGTTTGAGAATTTGAATAAGGTTAAAGGCCGGTACGATTAAACTGGAAACATTTTAATTAGCTCCCGATTTTTACTTAAAGTAAAATGAATTGGAATGAGAATGAAAACAAAAGTAAAAATAAATACGAAGTTTGCTAAAAATAGCAATCTTGAAAATCAAATAATATCTGATCGTTTTGGAAGAACATTTGACTATTTAAGACTCGCGGTTAACGAAATGTGCAATCTGCGTTGCATTTATTGCATGCCAGAAGATGGAATTGACTTTAAATCAAAGGATAAAATTCTAAGTAAGAGTGAAATATTTAAATTAGTTCAAATAACAAGCGAGATGGGTGTTTCTAAGGTCAGATTCACAGGAGGTGAGCCTTTATTAAGAAAGGATATAATAGATATAATAAAATATACTAAAAGTATATCGACCATAGATTCAGTTCATTTAACAACGAATGGAATTTTACTTTCATCTTTTTTAAACCCACTAGAGACTATTGGATTGGATGGAATAAATATTAGCATAGACACTCTAAATAGAGAAAAATATAAAATTATTTCTCGCAGAGATTCATTAAATCAAGTCATTGAACCGTTAAAAAAAGCAATGGCTAATAATATTTTAAAAATAAAAATTAATGTCGTGGCTATGCGAAATTTTAATGATGATGAATTAGGAGATTTCATTGAATTGACTAAAGAAAATAATATTACGGTTCGCTTTATAGAGCTAATGCCATTTGATTCGCATCAAATATGGAAGACAGGAAAATTTTATAAGGCTAGTGATATTATATCAGATATAAAATTAAAATATAATAATTTAATTACTGAACAAGGTTCATCTACAGAACATCATATATTTAGGGTGAAAGGTTATAAAGGAAAGGTTGCCATTATTCCTTCATACACTAGGAGTTTATGTGGTCAATGTAACCGACTTCGAATTACAGCTGATGGTAATTTGTTAAACTGTTTATACAGTCAAAATGAAATCAGTTTACTGATCCCAATCAGAAAAAATTTTAAAGATTCAGAATTAAAATACATAATAAAAAAAGCGATGTTTGAAAAATCTAAAGATGGATGGGAAGCATATAAAATAAATTCTGATTTTAGAAATTCAATGACGCAAATAGGAGGTTAAAGTTATCAAATTTTCACATTTAGATAGTGCAGGCAACGCAAAAATGGTTGATATATCAGATAAAGTTTTAAGCGCTCGTGTCGCAATAGCACAGGGAAAAATCTTTATGGATAAAAAAACCATTAAATCAATTGAGGATAAATCTCTCCCAAAGGGGGATGTTTTAACTGTTGCTAAAATCTCGGGTATCCAAGCAGCTAAAAAAACATATGAGAGCATACCAATGTGTCATCAAATCAATTTAAGCTTTATTGACGTAAGCTTTATTATTGAAACAGATTGCATCAAAATAAGTGCAATTGCAAAAACAAATGAAGCAACTGGAGTAGAGATGGAAGCGCTTAGTGCTGTTTCAAATGCAGCATTAACAATTTATGATATGTGTAAAAGCGCTGATAAGAACATGTCAATTAGTAATATTAGTTTAATCAAAAAAACAGGCGGTAAAACATCACATAATACAAATTATCGTCCTAAAGTAGGTGTTATAACTCTTAGTGATAGTGTGTTTTCTGGTGAAAATCAAGATCTGTCGGGTTTAATTCTCTCTAATGGTTTCAGAGATTCGGGGTGTATTGTTGAGGATACTATAATTCTTCCTGATGGTTCTGAAGAGTTAATACCAACAATTAAGGAGTGGTCTTCCAAAAACGTAGAATTAATTTTAACTACCGGAGGCACTGGGTTAGGATCTAGAGATCTAACTACAGGGATTATTGAAAAAATATTTGATTCTAAATTACCTGGAGTTGAACAAGCTTTACATAGTTATGGTTATACAAAAATAAAATCAGCCATGTTATCAAGGCTACTAGCAGGGGTAATGGGTAAAACAATTATCATATGTCTTCCCGGATCTCCGGGCGCCGTTAAAGATGCCTTAAATGTCTTAATCCCATTTATTTTTCATTCATTTCATATGCTGAGAGATGAAAAACATTGAATGATTTAATCTTACCAATACTTTTTTTTATTGTTTCTCTTATTTATTCATCAGTTGGCTTAGGTGGAGGATCTGCATATACAGCATTAATGATAATTTTTGGAATGAATTATAAAATCATACCAACAACTTCTTTAACCCTAAATATTTTCGTTTCATTTATAGGTATGGTAAACTTTTGGAGAAGAGGGCATGGACGTTTTGATTTGATTTTACCATTTCTAATGACCTCCATTCCGATGACCTATATTGGAGGAAGTTTAGACCTGCCTAAAAATATATTTAATATGATATTATTTTTCTCTCTTATGTTAATTGTAATTAAGATTTATTTTTTAGATAATCAGAAATTTTCGTTCAGACTAGTTGGTTTTAAAAAATGGGTTTTCATTTTTTTTATTGGAGCATCCTTAGGTTTTATAGCAGGTTCAGTGGGTATAGGAGGTGGAATTTACCTAGTTCCAATTATTTTCATCTTTGGTTTAGGTACAGAAAAAGAAGCGGCTGCAACTGGAATTGCTTTTATTTTTATTAATTCTACAGTGGGTTTAATCTCTCGCGCTCAATTTCAAATTTTTGACGTTAATGTCATTTTACCACTATTACTTTCAGTAATATTTGGTGGATTTTTAGGATCCTACTTTGGATCTGTAAAGTTTAAGTCAAATACAATTCAAAAGTTAATGGGGATCATATTAATTATAGGAATGTGTTTTTTAATTAAGGAAATATTATGATTACAGTTGATAAAGCTAAACTAATAATTGAAAAGTATATAAATATTTTAGATATTGAAAAAATTGAGTTAAAAAATTCTGTGAATAGAGTTTTAGCAGAAGATATTTTAGCGAATTTTCCATCTCCATTATTTGATAATTCAGCAATGGATGGCTTTGCTGTGAGATCTTCTGATCTATCAGGAGCAAAGC